>Ga0209297_1000029_pt1 | contig 138762 bp, 124 predicted proteins | sample S_130805_MF_Meta_FD_187322 | JGI IMG/M metagenome (GOLD analysis project Ga0209297, IMG submission 187322) | Freshwater microbial communities from Lake Simoncouche, Canada to study carbon cycling - S_130805_MF_MetaG (SPAdes) (version 2) | ecosystem: Environmental > Aquatic > Freshwater > Lake ...
CGCGTTGGCTTGTGCAACAGTGGCAGTACCGCTGTTTATGTTTGCAGCAACAGCAGCAGCAGTATCGATTGAAGCTGCATTGATGGCGGTAACGATATCAGCGGCAGTGCCAGTGAGAGTTCCTACTAAACCAGCGTTGACATTGACAGAAGTTTTGCCATCAAGGGTGTTGAGATCAGCTGCATTTACAGAAGCATCAGCAACGCTAACTGTATAAGCATTGCCGGTGCCAGAGAGCCCAGCGAGAGTTGCAATGGCAGTGTCGCTGATGGAGGCGGTAACGATGCCAGATGTTGCACCATCTATCGCGTTGGCTTGTGCAACAGTGGCAGTACCGCTGTTGACGTTTGCAGCAACAGCAGCAGCAGTATCGATTGAAGCTGCATTGATGGCGGTAACGATATCAGCGGCAGTGCCAGTGAGAGTTCCTACTAGACCAGCATTGACATTGACGGAAGTTTTGCCATCAAGTGTATTGAGATCAGCAGCGTTAACTGAGGAATCGCCCACCGTGATGGAATAGGCGTTACCTGTGCCTGAAAGGCTGTTAAGGGTAGAGATACTTGTATCGCTGATGCTGGCAGTGATGATGGCATTGAGAGGGTTCGCATCTGCCAAGTTGGCGGCAGCAACTGTCAGACTTCCTAGATTTATATCAGCAGGACCTCCTAGTATTAAGTTATCAAAAGCGATAATGTCACCGTTGCTTGAAAATGCAATCTGATCGATATTCGTCCAGTCAAAATCGAAGTGAGTCGGAGAGCTTTCCAGGACATTTACAGTGGTTCCGTAAACATAGTTGCCATCAAGATATCCACTAATATTTACGCTTGCCGATGCTGCCGTTGTAACAGTTAGGTTGACCGATTGGAGGCTGAATGTCTCGGCCCCAGGGGCATTTATCGAGGCCGGACTCCCTGAGGCATTAAGCGCTACATTTCGCCCTGAGGTGACTGCCGTGGCATACCCCCATCCTGTTGAAAGACCATCGACCACATAGACATTAGACCAATTAAGACCAGAGTAATTAGATATATATGTTCCGTACGAGCCGGTGTTTACATTGTCGAAGTTAACATTCCCTGTGATTTCTAATTCGAATGGCAAGGCCGCCACAGCCGCAGCCAATTCAGGGAAATCGGATCCCATAAGCGCCTTGCCTTGCCCCAGGGCTTCAGCACTAGCGAACACCCTTGCGCCACTTAGCTCCTGCAGGGCGCTAACAAAGTTGAGATCCGCGCCAACCCGGCAGCTCCACAGATAAATCCGCTCCACCCCCCAGCCACCGATCTCTGCAGCTCGCGCCAGCAGGCTTGATCGATCAATGCCCAGGCCCAGCTGGATCTGCCCGGGCGCCCCGTGGGCCACCAGGTGCAGCTCATGGCTGGGGGCTTCCCGTAGGGCAGCACTAATTACAGATATGGGGTCTTGGCCAGGGGCCACCACCTGCAGGCCTTGGCCCCCTAGGGCCAAATCCAGCCCTGCCGCCACCAGCGTCGTTCGTCTTCGATTGATCGGAGCGCTGGCGGTTTGCAGGGAGTTCAGTTGGAGGAGAGCCATTGAAACTGTGCAGCTAGGGGGACCCGCTTGGGTCGTTGCAATCAACATAGACCGCCCAAACCCCTTGCTGCAACAGGCTTCTGTAGATACGAGGAGCTATTTTTGTATGGCTGAATTGGATTTATTTGTATTGCTTCCACTGGCCTGATTCAGATGCATTTTTGTATTCAGTGTTTTGTATATACGTCGTGATTTGATGCTCGGAGTTCCCCACAGCGTTTTTGGCTTTCGTCCTGGCTCCCTAAATACAGGCAATACATGCCAGGGACCTTGCCTCGCATATACGCCGGTGGTTGGCCAGGGGCTTCGTCCGTGTTGCTGATTTCGGATTTGAATTTCTTATATATTCTTCCTTTTTTCTCCCGACCCTGGCCTTTCCCTTGCCAGGGGCCAGCCCTTAAATTGGGCGCATTGTCAGGAGCTGCTGATATGGATCGCGAGGGCCTTGACGAGACCTGCCTGAAGTGGGGCGCCGATGGCGAGCTCTCCCCGGTGGATCAGCAGCGCATCCTGCAGCGGCTGATGGCCCAAGACCCCGCCGCCCATGGGCTTATGGACTGCCGTTTTGATGATGGCGCCGCTGCTTCTGGCTACTGCTGCTAGTACCTCAGCGGCACTGCAGAGCTTTCTGCCAAATTCCCAGCAGCTGACCGGCTTCAAAAAATTGGCCCCTTTTCAGGGCGGCCTCCATTGCCTGCTGCTGGGCAGACGCCCCCCAGGCTTGCTGGGGGCCTGAACAATATTTCGCTGCTTCCGTTGCCAAGCCGGCATCCACCCCCAGCTCAAAGCGAAATAGCGCCTCCTGGCCATAGCTGCTGCGGATTAGTTCTGGATCCACCGGCGCCAGTGAGGTGGCCAGCAGCAGGCCAATCAGGGGGCTGAGCATTGCGGCTTCGCTGGCTGAATGTCCTTATCTATAGCTGCGTCCCTTGCTCGCCCCATGCCCGTCCCCCCCCAACTGGTGGCCAGCGTTCGCTGTTTCTGGCAATGGCAATGGCAACGCCTGATGGACGGCCTGGCCCGGGCCGATGCGGAAGGCAATTTCAGCCGCCGCCCCAGCCAGTTTTCCGGCACGCCAAAGCTCGAACCCCGCCCCCAAAGGCCCCTCTTGATCGTGGGCCGCAGCTGCCCCTGGGCCCACCGCGCCTGGCTGGTGTGGAGCCTGCGCCAGCTGGCCGGCTCGATTGAACTGGTGGTGGTGGAACCAGATCCCGAGGCCGGCCGTTGGATTTTTGCTGAACCACTGCTTGGTTGCAAGGCCCTAATTGATCTCTATGCCCTCTGTGGCGCCTCCGCCCAGCAGCGGGCCACCGTGCCGGTGCTGCTGGATGTCGCCCCTGGGCCTGGCTCAGCCCCGCGGATCATCTGCAACGAAAGTGCAGACCTGGTGCAACTGCTAAACCGCTGGCCCTTGCCCGCTGGCAGCACTGCCAGCCCCCCAGATTTCGCTCCGCCAGCGCTGGCAGCCGCCAGTGACGCCTGGAGTGCCCGGCTCCAAGACACGGTGAATGATGGCGTTTACCGCTGTGGCTTTGCCCGCAACCAGGCCGCCTACCACCGGGCAGAAACCGCCCTATTTGAGGTCTTGCAGGAACTGGAAACTGCCCTCAGCAGCGATTCCCGCCCCTGGCTCTGCGGCGCTCAAATAACCCTGGCAGACCTGCGCCTCTTTCCCACCTTGATCCGTTGGGAGCAGGTGTATGCGCCTTTGTTTGGCTGTAGCCGTAAACCCCTCTGGATGTTCCCCGCCCTCTGGGCCTGGCGGGCGCGGCTCTATGCCCTGCCGGGGGTGGCCGCCACCTGTTTCCCAGAGGCCTGGCGCCGGGATTATTTCGGGGCATTGTTTCCGCTGCACCCCTCCACCATCGTGCCGGCCGGTCCAGACCTGGCCAGCCTTGTGTTTGCCGCCCCCACGCAAACTGGATGAAACTGGCTTACCCCTCCCCCCCCCGCCATGACCGTTGCGCCTGTTAGCTACGAGGGTGTGTATGGCACCTATACGGTGACCGCCACCCACCGCCGCGAGGTGTTGGCCTATCGGCTTTCATTCCTTCTGCTCGCCCTCGCCCAAGGCGCCCTATTGATCCAATGGCGGCAATTTGGCCCCGCCCTCACCTGGCCCTGGTTGCTGCTGATGGGCATTGGTCTTGGTGGTGCCCTGCGTTGGGTGCACATCTACCTGCGCCCGTTACATCGCGCCCTGCAAATTTTCTGGTTGCTTGGTTGCCTAGGTATGGCGGTGCTGGCCTGGCAGGTGGGGCCCGCTCAGATCCTGCCCACCCTGGTAGCGCAACCGCTCTGGATCTGGGCAATTGGTCCCTTCTTTGCCGCCCTGGCGGGCCTTGGTTTCAAGGAGTTTTTCTGTTTCCAGCGCCCAGAGGCGATTGGCCTCACCCTGCTGCTGCCCTTGCTGCTACTTGGCTGGCTCAGCCAGTTGCTGCCCGCCAGCGCCGCCGCCGCCCTGCTGGGCCTGGAGGCCGCCCTGCTTTTGATCTTGGTGCTGCGTAAGTTCCCGATGCCCGAGGAGGCAGACCTGGGCGACCTCAGTGTTTTCCAGCACCTCGATTCCCAAACTGCCTAGCCTTAGGGCCCCCAGATACAAGAAAACCCCCAGCCTGGCCGGGGGGATTCTCGGAGCACCCATGGAGGGGGAGGTGCTCTAGGCCGACGGGGGGCTGCGTCGCCGGTCAATCTTTTTTCTAATCACCTGAACTTAGAACGGCAACACTGTGGTGGAAAGTTCATCATTTTTACCGCATTTGCCCCTGAGCTGGGAGGCCCTCGAGGCCCTGGCCCCCGAGGAACCCGATCGCATTGAGGGGCCCACCAGCAGCCAGGCCCGCCTGCGCCTTTTTGGTCAGCCCCTCGCCAGCGTGCGGGTGGTGCTCTACCGCGATCACCATGCCTGGTGTCCTTACTGCCAAAAGGTCTGGCTCTGGCTGGAGGAACGCCAGGTGCCCTATCGGGTGGAGAAGGTCTCGATGGTTTGTTACGGCGCCAAGGAGAGCTGGTTTACCCGCCTGGTGCCCTCCGGCCTGCTGCCGGCCCTGGCCCTAGATGGCCAGCTGATCACCGAAAGCGACGTAATCCTCCAGGCCCTGGAAGACAGCTTCGGGCCCCTGGGCTTTTCGCTCCAGGATCCCGCCGTGTTGCCCCTGCGCCAGCTGGAACGCGACCTGTTTCGGGCCTGGTGCCAATGGCTTTGTTCGCCAGGGGCAGAAGCCCAGGGCAAGCACCGTTTTGAACTACAGCTCGCCCGGGTTTGTGGGGCCCTAGATCAAAGCCCCACGGATTTTTTCCTGGGCGATTTCAGCAGCGCCGACCTCGTATTTGTGCCCTACCTGGAGCGCATGGTGAGCAGCCTGCTCTATTACAAAGACTATGAACTTTGCCGGCTTTGGCCCGCCATTGAACGCTGGTTTGCTGCCCTCGAGCAACGCAGCACCTACAGGGGCACCCAAAGCGACCACCACACCCATGCCCATGACCTGCCCCCCCAGATGGGTGGTTGTTATGGCATCGGCCCAGCCGAGAGCCGTCCATGGGCATCCCGCATCGACCACGGCCCCTACATAGATCTTGGTGACAGCCGCCAGCCGGCCCCGGCCGATGCCGCCCAGGAGGCCCTAGGCCGGGTGCTCAAACACCGCCACACCCTGCTGAGCGTGCACAGCTCCCTTTCGGAACTGGCCCTGCGGGCGGCCCTCACCCGCTTGATCACCGCTGAACCCTGTGGGCCACCCCCCGGCAGCGACCTGGGCCTGCGCAGCCTGCGTGATCGCATCTGTGTGCCGCGGGACATGGGCCTGCATGCGGCCCGGGCCCTGCGCCAGGCCCTGGAAGACACCGCCGCCCTGGCCGGTGGGCGCCAGGGCCCGGCGTTGCAGTTGCGCCAACGGCGCGACCAGAACCCTCAACCCTTCCTGGTTTGAGCACTTCCTGGTTTGAGCCCTACTACTAGATGTCGTTGATCAGGCAGCGGGGGTGGGTGGGATCCAGGGCCCTGAGCAGCCGCAGGCTGGGGCTGTGGTCTAGGGATTCGCGGATGGCGGGCTTCAGGCGGGCTTCCTGGTAGCGCTCGCAGCCGTCGGTGTGGGGCACAGCCTTGAGGTCACGTTCTTTCATTGGGGTTAGCCAGAAAGTTGGGATCGGTACCTTTCCTTGGATCGGTACCTGTCCGTTATCGCCAGGCCAGCGGCAGATTGGAGTGTCGGCTGCTACGGAAGCCCCCCCCAGGGCAGCTTTTGCTGCAGCCTGGTGCACCGCCCAGGGCGCAGCTACCATGGCCCTACAGCTACTTGCTTTGGTTCAAGCCCGGTTTCCCTCATTGTTTGCATATCTTTCCAAGCTCGAAACGGTCAGCCCTCGCTCAGCGCAGATAGCACCCTTCATCTCTCTGGTCGCTAAGTGAGCCTTCCTTCCCCTGGGCCCGAGGCCCTTATTAACGGTTTTGATCAGCTGGGCCTCGGCCGGCCCCTGCTCAAAGCCCTGGCCCGTTGCGGCTACACCGAACCCACCGAAATTCAGCTCAAGGCAATCCCCGCCGTGCTTTCTGGCCGGGATCTAATGGCTGCCGCCCAAACGGGCACCGGTAAAACCGCAGGTTTCACCCTGCCGATGCTGGAACGGTTGCGCCATGGGGCCAAGGCCCGCCCCGGCCAAGTGCGTTCCCTGGTGCTCACCCCCACCCGCGAACTAGCAGCCCAGGTGGCAGACAGCGCCGCCCGCTATGGCCAAGACCTCGACCTACGTACCACCGTTGTTTTTGGTGGCGTAGGCCTTCAGCCCCAGATCGACCGTTTGCGCAAGGGCGTCGATCTGCTGGTGGCCACCCCCGGCCGCCTGATCGACCTGCACGGCCAGGGGATCACCAGCTTTGATCGGCTCGAAGTGCTGGTGATGGATGAGGCCGACCGGATGCTCGACATGGGTTTCATCCATGACATCCGCCGGATCCTCAGCTGGTTGCCTTCTAAGCGCCAAAACCTGATGTTTTCGGCCACTTTTTCCGGTCAAATCCGCAAATTGGCCGAGGGTTTTCTGCATCAACCCCTGCAGCTGCAGGTAACCCCGGAAAACCGCACCGCCGACACGGTGGACCAACGCATCCATCCGGTGGACCAGGGCCGTAAATCAGCCCTGCTCAGCCACCTGATCACCAGCAACGACTGGCAGCAGGTGCTGGTGTTTTCCCGCACCAAACACGGCGCCAACAAGCTGGCCGAACGGCTCACCAAGGAGGGCATCCAGGCCGCCGCCATCCATGGCAACAAGAGCCAAGGGGCGCGCACCCGGGCCCTGAGCAGCTTTAAGGGCGGTGAACTGCGGGTGCTGGTGGCCACCGACTTGGCCGCCCGGGGCCTTGATATCGCCCAGCTCCCCCATGTGGTGAACCTCGATCTGCCCAACGTGCCCGAGGACTATGTGCACCGCATTGGCCGCACCGGCCGGGCCGGCATGACTGGCCATGCCCTTTCCCTGGTGAGTGCCGAGGAACGGGAGCTGCTCGGTGCCATCGAGAAACTTATCGGTGCCCCCCTGCCCCGGGAAGTGATCCCCGGCTTTGAGCCAGACACCTCCCTGCCGGTGGGTCCGCCCCCCGGGGCCAGAACTTCGCGACCCCGCGGTGGACCGCCAAAACGGCAGGGCCGCAGATCACCGCGTTAAACTCGCCCGGTCTTTCGGGTGGCATTTGCCGCCTGAATCCAATCCCCCTTAGAGGTTTCCCATGGCGCTCGTTCCGCTACGCCTGCTGCTAGATCACGCCGCGGAAAACGGCTACGGCATCCCAGCGTTCAACGTGAACAACCTGGAGCAGGTGCAGGCGATCATGGAGGCCGCCTCTGAAACCGATAGCCCCGTCATCCTGCAGGCCTCCCGCGGTGCCCGCCAGTACGCCGGTGAAAATTTCCTGCGCCACCTGATCCTGGCGGCGGTGGAAACCTACCCCGATATCCCGGTGGTGATGCACCAAGACCACGGCAATAGCGCCGCCACCTGTTTTGGGGCCGCTGCCAACGGTTTCACCTCCGTGATGATGGATGGCTCCCTCGAAGCCGACGCCAAAACCCCCGCCAGCTACGACTACAACGTGGCTGTTACTAAGGAAGTGGTGGGCGTTGCCCATGCCATCGGCGTGAGCGTTGAAGGCGAACTCGGTTGCCTCGGTTCCCTCGAAACCGGCCAAGGCGAAGCGGAAGACGGCCATGGCTTTGAGGGCACCCTCGACCATTCCCAGCTGCTCACCGACCCCGCTGAAGCCGCAGACTTCGTGGCCAAAACCAATGTGGATGCCCTGGCGATCGCCATCGGCACCAGCCACGGTGCCTACAAGTTCACCCGCAAGCCCACCGGCGAAGTGCTGGCGATCTCCCGCATCGCTGAGATCCATAAGGCGATCCCCAACACCCACCTGGTGATGCACGGCTCCAGCTCCGTGCCCCACGAATGGCTGGAAATGATTAACAAGTTCGGTGGTGCCATCCCCGAGACCTACGGCGTGCCCGTGGAAGAAATCCAAGAGGGCATCCGCAATGGCGTGCGCAAGGTGAATATCGACACCGATAACCGCCTCGCCTTCACCGCCGCCGTGCGGGAAGCCGCCGCCAAGGATCCCGCCAACTTCGATCCCCGCCACTTCAACAAACCTGCCCGTGAGTACATGAAGCAGGTGTGCCTTGACCGTTACCAGCAGTTCTGGGCCGCCGGTAACGCCAGCAAGATCAAACAGCGCGACATCAACTACTACGCCGGCCTCTATGCCAAGGGCGTCCTGGACGCCAAGGTGGCCGTAGCCGCCTGAGTTTGAGCGGGGGGCCCTACGGGGCCCCTTTTTTTATGGCTGGGCCTGGGCCACCAGCAGCTCCAGGGCTTTTTGGAGGTTGTTTTCCATAACGAAGCGGCGGCCGTCGGTAACCACCACCCGCACCAGGGTGGGCAGGCCGCCATTGCGGGCCTGCAGATAGATCGGTTCCACATAGAGCAAGCCCTTGCCCACGGGCACCACCAGCAAGTTGCCCTGCACCACCTTTGAGCCCTCCCGGTTCCAAAGCCCAAATTGACGGCTGATCCCCGGGTCCTGTTCGATCAGGGCGGAGATCTGTTGGGGGCCGAGCAACAGCCGTTGCTGCGGGAAGCGCACCAACCGCAATTTGCCGTAGGCGATGCCATCGTTGCGGGCCGCCAGCCAGCCCACCAGATTTGGCCGCTTCAGCGGCGTGAAGGGCAGCAGTAAAACAAATTCCGGCCGTTGTTCCCCCGGCAGCTGCAGGGTCACGTGGTATGGCCGCACCGCCACGCTGCTGTTGCCGTAGATCTCCTGGGGAATCCCCCAGACGTCATCCCCGTTGTAAAAGGTGCGCACGTCGGTCACATGGAAGCGCAGCAGCCGTTCCGCCTGCACCGCAAATTGGCTTTGGGGCACCTGGATGTGCTGGCGCAGTTCCCTTGGCATCGCCGCAATTGGTTTAAACATTTCCGGGAAGGCCTTTTGCCAGCTGCGCAGGATCGGTTCCTGCGGTTCACTCACGTAGAGCCACACCTGGCCGTTGTAGGCATCCACCACCACCTTCACCGGATTGCGGAAATAGCGCAGCCCCTCGGCGTTGGCCTCGGCATAGGGATAGCTGCGGCTGGTGGTGAAACCATCCAGCAGCCAGTACTGGTGTTGTTCAGCTCGGAAATCGCGGTGGTTTGGGATTGAAACCGTTACCAGGTAGGGCTCGCTTTCAAACTTGAGGAAGGGGGCCAGGGCCTGGAGCCGCGCCTGCACCTGGCGGCGCAGCAGCAGCCGCGTTTTGGCATGGATCGCCCCGGTAAACAGCAACCGCGGCTCCCGCAGGTAGGCGCTGGCCAGCATTTTTTGCCAGTGCCCCCCCAGGGGGACGCCGCCGTGGCCGCTGTAGTTCGAATACACATTCAGATCCCCCTCGGGGAAATCAAATTCCCGCACGTTGGTGGGGGCCACGGCGTAGTCGGCTGGGGAGGCGCCGAAGTAGAGGCGCGGCCGGCCCACGGGCAGCTGGCGCCGCACCTCCTCGGTGCTCACCCGCAGCTGGGGAATGCCTTGGATCTGGCCGCTTTTGCCCAAATCCTTCACGAAATAAAGCGGCAGGCCATCGGGGCCGAAGGCATTCACCGGAGACACCGTGAAGCCATAGCCATGGGTAAACACCAGGTGGCGGTTTAACCAGGTGCGCGAGGCGCTGGGCAACGCCTGGGTGTCGAGTTCCCGGGCGGCGATCAGCACCTGCTGGCTGCTGCGGTTGGGATCGGCACTGAGCCGATAGCGATCCACCGCCGCCGAAGGGAAGGCGTAGTAGAGGCGCAGCTGTTGCAGTTGCCGGTTGGTGGCCAGCAGTGGTTGGGTGTCCCATAGGCGCAGGTTGTCGAGGGTGCCCGGTTCTTCGGCTAGGTCGCTGGCGGTGAGTTTCTGCCGCGGTTGCAGGGTTTCCAGCTGCACCTCCTCGAGGCCAAAGGCGGCCCGGGTGGCCTTGATCGTGCGGGCCAGGTAGGGGCGCTCCAGCTGCAATTCCCGCGGCTGCACCATCAGCCGTTGCACCACCGGGGCGATCAGCAATTCGGCCAGGGGCACCAGCAGCGCCGTGCCGGCCAAGGGCAACAACAACCCCCGCCGCAACCAGCCCTGGGGCAGGGGCACCGTGAGCCCCAGGGCGGTGAGCAGCAACAGGGCGCCGAGCAGCAGCCGCAGGGGCAGGCGCACCTGCAGGTCCACAAAGCCCGCCCCGGCGGCCACACCACTGCCCTGCACCATCAACTCAAAGGGCGCCAGGAAGGCGATGCAGGCCGCCACCAGGGCCAACACCGCCAGCTGCGGTTGCAAGGTTTTTTGTTGGGCGCGGCTCAGGCCGCCAAAACGCCAATCCGAGAGGCTGCTGCCCTGGCTGAAGCTGAGCCAGAGGCAGCCGGCCAGGCCCACTAAGCCCTGGGCCATCAACACACTCAGCACCAGCCGTAGGGCCGGCAGCCGCAATACCGTGAAGCTGAGGTCGAGGCCGGTTACCGGATCCCCCTGGCCGAAGGGGGCCGCCAGCAGCGCCGGCAACCAGAGGCTCCAGCCCCGGGCCAGGGCGGTGGCAGACCCCACCAGGGCCGCCGCCAGGGTGATTCGCAGGCTGGTGAGTGGCCAGCGCAGCAGCGGCAGCAATAAACCCACCGCCAGGCTGGCCAGGAGCGGTAGGGGTAGGTCGGCCAGCACCGGGAAGCCGCTGAGTACGGCGTCGTTGAAGGGTTCGTTGATCAGCCCCCGGGCCTGAACGAGCAGATAGGTGAGCCCCCCCACCAGCAGGGCCAGCTGCAGGGCCAGGGCGAGGGCGAGGGGCCAACCGGCCAGGGCCAACAGCGGTTTACGCCTCGGGTTGCGGGCCGCTGGGGGCTGGGTTCTGGGCCCTCGGGTCTCTGATCCTCGGGTCTCTGGCCCTCGGGTCTCTGACCCCTGACGGAGGTTCCAGCAGCGCTGCAGCTGTTGTAGTTGCAGGGGAATGCCGAGGCCCAGCACCGCCAGGAAGGCCAGCAGTTGTAGGCCCCAGCGGCGCAGCAATATGCCGCGCAATTGGAACTGATCAAACCAGGCCTGTTCCACCCAAAGCCTGGGCAACAGCAGCAGTGCCAGCAGTAGCGCCGCTGCCAGCGCCACTAACAAGGGCGTGAGGGCTGGACGGGACCGGGGGAAAGAGCGCATGGGGCGAGGCTAGGCAGCGCCCCCGAAAGCACAAGCCCTTTAATCCCGACTATCAGCATCGGGATTAAAGGGCTTCCCGGAACACCACTGCTAGCGTTTATGCATTCGTGCTGGCGCCGTGACCGCAACCCTCTCCTCGGTGACCTTCAAGGGCCTGCGTTGCAAGGAGTGTGGTCACCCCTATGAGGCCACCGCCCGCCATGTCTGTGAAGACGTCTGTTTCGGGCCCCTCGAAGTGGTTTACGACTACGACGCCATCCGGGCCCGCACCAGCCGCGCCTCGATCGAGGCGGGCCCAGTGTCGATCTGGCGTTATCGCGATTTCCTGCCGATTGAGGGGGATCCGATCGATGTGGGCACCGGTTTCACGCCCCTGCTCCGGGCCAACCGCCTTGCCCGCCGCCTCGGGCTCAAGCACCTCTACATCAAGAACGATGGCGTAAACATGCCCACCCTTTCCTTCAAGGATCGGGTGGTTTCCGTGGCGCTCACCCGGGCCCGGGAGCTGGGTTTCTCCACCGTGAGCTGTGCCAGCACCGGCAACCTCGCCAATTCCACCGCCGCCATCGCCGCCCATGCCGGCATGGAGTGCTGTGTGTTTATCCCCTCAGACCTGGAGGCCGGCAAGGTGCTTGGCACCTTGATCTACAACCCCACGCTGATGGCGGTGAAGGGCAACTACGACCAGGTAAACCGCCTCTGTTGTGAAGTGGCCAACACCTACGGCTGGGGTTTTGTAAACATCAACCTGCGCCCCTACTACTCCGAGGGTTCCAAAACCCTGGGCTTTGAAGTAATCGAACAGCTCGGTTGGAAACTGCCTGATCACATCGTTGCCCCCCTCGCCTCCGGATCGTTGTTTACCAAGATCCGCAAGGGTTTTGATGAATTCATCAAGGTGGGTTTGGTGGATGAGAAGCCGGTGAGGTTCAGTGGTGCCCAGGCGGAGGGCTGTTCACCGATCGCCCAGGCCTTTGCCGCCGGCCGCGATTTCATTACCCCGGTGAAGCCCCACACGATCGCCAAATCGATCGCCATTGGTAACCCCGCCGACGGCCCCTATGCCCTTGATCTCGCCTACAAGAGCGGTGGCACCATTGCCGCCGTCACTGATGAGGAGATCGTTGCCGGCATTCAGTTGCTGGCCGAAACCGAAGGGATCTTCACGGAAACCGCAGGCGGCACCACGATCGCCGTGCTCAAGAAGCTGGTGGAACAGGGCAAGATCGACCCCGAGGAAACCACCGTGGCCTACATCACCGGCAATGGCCTCAAAACCACCGAAGCGGTGACCTCCGTGGTGGGTGAAGCCCTCAGCATCGAACCGCAACTAGCTAGCTTTAACGCCGCTTGGGAACGGGCCCAATCCCTGCAGCGGGCCACCTGGGAGTCGGTGGGGGTTTAAGTAACCACTGCTTTGCCCTGGTGCTGCCTGGCAACGCCGCTGCGCAAATTCCACCCATTCACTTTGCATACTTGCCATGACGATTCAGGTTCTGATCCCCACCCCCCTGCAGAAATTCACCGGCGATCAGGCCAGCGTCGCCCTTGATGCCAGCTCCGTGGATGAATTGATCGTTGCCCTTGATGGCGCCTTCCCTGGGCTCAAGGAACGCCTCTGTGATGAGCAGGGCAAGCTGCGCCGTTTCCTCAACGTCTACGTAAACAGCGAAGACATCCGCTTCCTCGAAAACCAAACCACCGCCCTCAAGGCCGGTGATGAGGTGAGCATCGTGCCTGCGGTGGCCGGGGGCTGAGATGGCGTTCAGAAACAAAGCTCGGCTTTACAGCTACCAGGAGGCTGCAAATCCGGTGCGGCCAGGGCTCAGCGAGCCGATCGGCCTCTGCCAATGGCCGGCCAGTATCCATGGCCCCGGGCCCACGGCCCTGATTCCCCTGGAGCCAGGTCCCGAGCAGGGGCTGGTTTCTGGTGCCACCAGCCCCGCCCTGGCGGCGGCCTTCCTGCGCATCAAGGCCGGCGAAAGCCTCCCCTTGACCGCCCCCTGGGCCAGCGCTGTCTTCTACGTGCTCAGCGGCAGCGGTGAGCTCAGCGCCAGCCTTGGTGGTGAGGCCCTAGGGATCCGTTGGGGGCAGGGGGATGCGCTGGTTTTGCCCCCCGTTGTTTCCCCCGTGTTGCGGGCCAGCAGCGATGCGCTGCTCTATGCGGTGCACGATGGGCCGCTGCTTGCTTACCTCGGCGTTTTGCCTGGGGCGCCGCGCTTTGGGCCTGCCCTTTATGCCGCCGCTGATCTGGAGCAGAAACTCCAGGCGGTGGCCGCAGACCCCAGCGCCGCCAAGGCCAACCGCGTCAGCATCCTGCTGGGCCATGAAGATCTGCCCAGTACCCGCACGGTGAGCCATACCCTCTGGGCAATGCTCGGCATCGTGCCAGCTGGGGCTGTGCAGCCCCCCCACCGCCATCAATCCGTGGCCCTAGATCTGATCATCGATTGCAGCCCCGGCGCCCATACGCTCACCGGCCCCCAGCTGGATGCCAATGGCTTGATCCTCAACCCCAAGCGGGTGGATTGGGAGCCCGGCGGCTCCTTCCTCACCCCCCCGGGCTGGTGGCATAGCCACGTAAACCCCAGCGGCGAGCCGGCGCGGCTACTCCCGGTTCAGGATGCCGGTCTGCACAGCTACCTGCGCAGCCTCGACATTCAGTTCCGCTGATAGTTCCTCTGAGGAACTATCAGCGCGCTTTTCAAAGCTGGCCACCTGGGCCCGGAAGCTGTCGCCGTCAAGGGTTTCCTGTTCGATCAGCGATTCCACCAGGGCATCGATCAGTTCCCGACGCGGTTGCAGCATGGCCACGGCCCGGTCGAGGGCCGCGCGGGCCATTTGCTGCACCTCTTGATCGATCACCTTGGCGGTGCGAGCCGAGTAATGCTGCTGCGATCGCGTCCAGTCGCGGCCGAGAAACACCTCGCCGCCGTCCTGTTCCAGGGCCACGGGCCCCAGCACCGAGAAGCCATAGCGGGTAACCATTTCCCGGGCGATTTGGGTCACCATCTGCAGGTCGCTGCTCGCCCCCTGGGTTACTTCGCTGGGGCCAAACACCACCATTTCGGCGGCCCTACCGCCCATGGCCACCACCAACCGGGCCTGGAGGTAGGCCTTACTGATCAGGCCGCTGTCAAGGATTTCCTCATCGGGGGTGGTGCGGGCAAAGCCGCCCACGCCGCCGGCCCGGGGCAGCAGGGTCACCTTGTCGAGCTCGTCGGCGGCGGGTAGCAGCGTGGTGAGCAGGGCATGGCCCACCTCGTGGTAGGCGATCAAGCGCTTCTTGGCGCTGTCCTGTAGGGGTTTGGCGCTGAGGCCCATGGTCACCCGTTCCAGGGCGTCATTCATCGCCTGTTCATCGATGGCGCTGCGGTTGCGCCGGGCCGTGAGGATCGCCGCCTCATTGATCAGGTTGGCCAGGTCGGCACCGGAGAAGCCAGGGGTGCGCCGCGCCCAGAGCGCCAGGGAGATGTCGTCCCCCAGGGGCCGACTGCGGCCATGGACGCCGAGGATTGCCTCCCGCCCGCGGCGATCCGGCAGTTCCACCAGGATCTGACGGTCAAAGCGGCCGGGGCGCAGCAGGGCGGAATCGAGCACGTCGGCCCGGTTGGTGGCCGCTAGCAGGATCACGCCGGAGTTGTCTTCAAAGCCATCCATTTCGGTGAGCAGCTGGTTGAGGGTCTGCTCCCGTTCGTCGTTGCCGCCGCCGATGCCAGCCCCCCGCTGGCGACCGACCGCATCGATTTCGTCGATAAAAATGATGCAAGGGGCCTTGGCCTTGGCCTGGCGGAAGAGATCCCGCACCCGGCTGGCGCCCACCCCCACAAACAACTCCACAAACTCCGAGGCGGAGATTGTGAAGAAGGGCACCCCGGCTTCCCCGGCGATCGCCCGGGCCAAAAGGGTTTTGCCGGTGCCCGGTGGACCCACCAGCAGCACGCCCCGGGGGATCTTTGCCCCCACGGCGGTGAAGCGTTCCGGTTCCTTCAGGAAGGTGACCACCTCCTGCAGTTCGGCCTTGGCTTCATCGATGCCGGCCACGTCGTCAAAGCGCACGCTGATGCTGCCTTCGGGCTGGAGCCGCGCCTGGCTGCGGCCAAAGCCCAGGGCCCGTTGGGCCACCGAGGCGGAACGGCGCAAGAGCAGCACCAGCAAACCAATCAGCAGCAGCCCCAGCAGGGCATTCACCAACAGGCCGGCGGCGGCACTGTCCCCCTGGCCGTTGTTAACGCTGAGCGGCACCTTGGCCGCCTCCGCCGTGCGCAGGATCTGCTGGTCGTTGCTGAACACCGGCACCCGCAGCTGGCGGCCGTCCTTGAAGTGCACTTGCACCTCATCCTCGCGGGGAAACAGCTGCAACTGCTCCACCTGACCATCACGGATGGCCTTCAGCAGCCCGCTGTAGCTGGGCGTGTCGCTCGAATCCCTTTTGGGCACAAGGCTCTTTCGATGCCCCGAGCTTAGCGATTGACGAAAGTGATCACGACAGCAGACAATTGATGTTTGGCAGCGATTGAGCCGGAATGGCCGTACCTAAGAAGAAAACCTCCAAGGGCAAGCGCAACCAACGCCATGCCACCTGGAAAGCCAAGGCCCGCGTGGCGGCCCAAAAGGCGATGTCCCTTGGCAAGGCAGTGCTGAGCGGCCGGGCCCAGGGCTTCGTTTATCCGATGCCAGATGAAGAAGAAGCTGAGGGCTGAGGCTTGCTGCTGGGGGCTTGGGGGCTGAGGCGTTAACTGCCCAGTTTGAAAGCTTCCAGCACCACGGCATAAACGGCGCCGATGCGGAAGTTGTCCAGCACTGTCCAGAGCAGGCCTGGATTGGCTCCTGCTAGGCGGGTGCGCAACCGCACCATCAGCTCCACCAGCAGCAGCATCCCCAGGGCGCCAAGGCTTTGTAGACGGATGAAGTTGAGATAGATGGAAGTGATGTTTGCCGCCAGGTAGGCCCCCGCTAACAGGGAGAGCAGGCCCAGGCTTTTCTCCAGCCAGCCAGTGGTTACCCAGCCCAGCAGCTGGCGGCTCAGCTTTTCTTGCAGGCCATTGAAGCGGGTTGATTGCAGCGGCAGGCGCGTCATGGCTCAGTTTTCATCGCAGCAATGCCCTCAGGCTGGCGACCGTCACAGGGCCCACATCGAGATGATCCAGCACTGCGGCAGCCCCAGCAAGGCTGTGGTCGCTGCCAATGTTTTCGCCAGCAGCGGTTTCGCCAACGGCGGTTTCGTCAGCGGCGGAGCGGCTGATTACTACGGTTAGGCCGGCCCCCCGGGCGGCGGCCAGCCCCTGGGCTGAATCCTCGATGGCGATGGCGGCCCCGGCGCTGATCCCCAGGGCGGCCAGGGCCCGTTCATAGCCCTCCGGGTGGGGTTTTTTGGCGGCCACGTCTTCGCCGCAGATCCAGAGTTCAAAACAGCTGTGCAGCTGCGGATAGGGCTGGAGCAGGGCTTCCACCGCAGGGCGGCCGCTGGTGGTTACCAGCGCTTGACGTAGGCCGGCGGCCTGGGCCTCCAGCAGCAGCCGTTCCACCCCCGGCCGCAGCGGCAAACCGCCCTGGGCCAGCCGCTGGCGGTAGTGGGCCTGTTTGCGCTGTTGCAGGCTTTCAATCCAGGCAGTGGGGTCCCAGTTGTTGGGGTCGCCACCGGCTGCTGCCGGCCAGTTTTGTTGTTCCCCCAGCCAGGCGCGGATCCGTTCGCGGCCTCCTGTTACCGCCAATAGCCGCTGGTAGGTGGGTTGATCCCAATGCCAGTCGAGGTCGGCCTCGGCGAAGGCGGCATTGAAGGCGGGGCGATGGCCCTCCAGCTCCGTTTCGGCCAGGGTGCCATCCACATCCCAAAGCAGGGCTTGCAGGGGGGCCATCATGCGCTGGTGCTGCGCCGACCTTAGGGCGCCCGTTTGTGATTCCGCCCTTGACCCAGCCGCCCGCCCCTGATCCCCTGTGGCAATTGCCACTGCCGCTGGAACCAGAGCTGGAGTCCGCCCCGGCAGCGCCGTTGGCCGAGCCGCTGCCGCCGGAATTGCTGGCGGTTTTAAGGCGCCGGGGCTACGCCGATGGGGCGGCCATCGAGGCCTTGCTGCGGCCGCCAGCGGCCCCCGCCGCCGCCCAGCATTTCCCAGACCTGAAATTGGCGGTGGCGCGGCTGGAACGGGCCTGCCGCCAGGGGGAAATGCTGGCGATCTGCGGCGATTACGACGCCGATGGCATGACCAGCACCGCCCTGTTGGTGGGGGTGTTGCAGCGCTTGGGGGCCCAGCCCCAGGCGGCGATCCCCAGCCGTCAATCGGAGGGCTATGGGCTGAATGCGGCGATGGTGGAGCGGCTGGCGGCCCAGGGCTGCCGCCTGCTGGTAACGGTGGACAACGGCATCAGTGCCGCCACGGCCCTCGCCCGGGCCGAGGCCCTGGGGGTGGAGGTGATCGTTACCGACCACCACACGATTCCCGCCGAACGGCCGCCGCTGCTGGCCCTGCTGCACCCGGAATGCACCCCAGCGGGTTCCCCCTACCGGGGCCTGGCCGGGGTGGGGCTGGCCTACGTGCTGGCGGCAGCCCTGGCCCAGCAGCTCAAGCGGCCCGAGGCCCTGCAGGCCGCCCTCGATTTGTATTGCATCGGCACCATCGCCGACATGGCGCCGCTCACCGGCGTAAACCGCCGCTGGTTGCAGGAGGGCTTGCCCCAGCTGCACCGCAGCCGCCTGCCGGGCCTGCGGGCCCTGGCCCAGCTGGCGGGCCTGGAGGATCGGGTAATTGATAGCCAGGCGGTGGGTTTCCGGCTGGCCCCACGCCTGAATGCGGTGGGGCGCCTGGCGGATCCAGCCCTGGCGGTGGAATTGCTCACCACCAGCGACAGCGACCGCGCCCTGGAACTGGCGGAGCAGTGCGAAGCCCTTAATCGTCAGCGCCGTGACCTCTGTGATGGCATCGAAGCCGAGGCCCAGGCCCTGGTGGAGGCCGATGGCCCCCAGCGGCCCCCCTTCCTCTTGCTGGCCCAAAGCCATTGGCACCATGGGGTGATCGGCATCGTTGCCGCCCGCCTGGTGGAACGCTGGGGCCTGCCGGTGGCCCTGTTGGCGGGGGAGGGCAACGGCTGTTTGCGGGCCTCGGTGCGGGCCCCCCAGGGTTTTGCCGTTGACCAGGCCCTCAACGCCTGTGCCGACCTGCTGGAACGCTTTGGTGGCCACCCCGCCGCCGGTGGTTTCACCGTGCGCCCGGCGGCGGTGGCGCCCCTGCAGGAACGCCTCTGTGCCCTGGCCGGCCAGTGGCTGGAGGGGCGCAACAGTGCCCTGCTGGTGGCGCCGGAGGCGCTGTTGCCCCTGGAGCGCATCGATCGGGATTTCTACCGGCAGCTGCAGCGGCTGGAACCCTTTGGCGTCGCCCATGCCAGCCCCCTGTTCTGGGCCCGCGACTGTGGGGTGCGGCGCCAGCGGCTGCTGCGGGGTGGCCACCTCTCCCTGGAGCTGGAGGCGGGGGCCGGCACCCTGCCGGCGATGGCCTGGCGTTGGCAGGGGCCAGCCCCCAGCGCTTCCCGGCTCGACCTCGTTTTTCGTTTGCGCTCAGACCATTGGCAGGGCCAGGAGCGGCTGCAGCTGGAACTGCAGGCGCTCAGGCCAAGCCAGGGGCAGGCGGCCGTGCTGCTGCGGCGCCAGCGCCGCTACCTCTGCCATCGGGAGGGGACCCTGCTGGTGATCCGTAATCCCGAGGGTCAGGAGTTGCGGGTGGCCTGGGCCGAGGGGGCCGCAACTTGCCAAGATGCAGCGCTTGCGCATCCAGATACCGCCCAGCTGGTGCGCCATGCCGCCCAGGCCCTGGGCCTTGCCGCCTGATGAATAATTCCCAGCCCCAACAACTTCAGCCGCGCCATTGGTTGCCCCTCGCCCTGCCCCTGCTGGGGCTTGGTTTTTTGGTGGGCCTTGTTTGTTTGCCCCTCAACGCCATCGACCAATGGGTGGATGGCCTCTTGGCCGGGCTGTTTGACCAGCCGGCCGGGGCCTGGATCCTCTTGCCCCTGCCCGTGATGCCGCTGCTGTTGCTGCTGCAACGGGGGCCCCTGCGCCAGGGCTTGGGTTCCGGCATCCCCCAAACGGTGCTGTGCCTGGAGGAGCCGGAGCGGCGGGCGACCCTGCTGGGGCTAAGGCCGCTAGGGGCGCGGCTGCTGCTCTGGACCGTCGCCAGCCTCAGCCTGCTCCCCCTGGGCCGGGAGGGGCCGGTGGTGTTTGTGGGGGCGGCCCTGGTGTGGGCCCTGCGGCCTTGGCTGGGGGGGGTGCTGCAACGGCTGCAGTTGCCGGTGCTGCTGGCCGTGGCCGGCGGCGCTGGCCTGGCGGCCGGTTTCAACACGCCCCTGGTGGGGGCGGTGTTTGCCGCCGAAGATCTGCTCCAGCGCTGGAGCACCCCGCTGCTTTGGGCCGCCTTACCGGTGGTGTTGCCGGCGGCCCTGGTGGCCGGTTTGGGCGGCGAAGCCCTGTTTGGCTATGGCCTGGTGCCGGTGCAGGCCACTGAATACCAGCAGTTGCTGGTGGCATTACCGCTCGGCTTAATGGGCGGTTTGCTGGGGGCCCTATTCAGTGGCCTGGTGCTCTACGCCAGCCGCCGGCTTGCCCCCTTAAGTCGTTCCCAGCCGCTGGTCACCGGGCTTTGCCTGGGGGGGGGTCTGGTGCTGCTGGCCCTGGTTTCCGGCGGCCGCGCCTACGGGGATGGTTCCCAGGTGCTGGTGGATCTGATCAGCCGCGGGGGCAGCCTGCCGCCGGCGGAGGGGCTGCGGGTGCTGCTGGCACGGCTGCTGGGGCCGGTACTGGCCCTGGGGGCCGGCATTCCCGGCGGTTTGATTGATCCGGCCCTCAGCATTGGCGGCGTGGCCGGGGGCTTGTTGCTGCAATTGTTTAGCGGCAAGGATCCGCTGCTGGGCATTGCCCTGGGCATGGCGGCCGGCCTGGCTGGATCCACCCAGTTACCGATTTTTTCCACCCTGTTTGCCCTGCGGCTCTGTGGCGATCAACAGGTGCTGCCGGGGGTGTTGCTGGCCAGTGCCGTGGCGGCCATGGTTAGCCGCTCGCTGCAGCCCAGCCCGGTGTACCACGGTCTCACCGAGCTATTCCGCCAGGGCCTGGCGACGCCAGAGGCGCCTGAGGCTGAGCCTCAGAGGGCGCCGCGGCGATAGAAGAGGATGAAGACCACGGCGGGGCCAGCCAGGGTGATCAGGGCCAGGGCCCCAAGGTTGGCGATCAGGTGGAAATCGATGCCCATGGAAATCCGCTCAGCTTCAATCCCAGCGATTTTACGTTTCCCACTGCTCCCCCAGTGCCAAGGGGGGCTCTAGCCGTGATGGCTTGTCACAGCTGGAGCTGCGTTGACGCCTGCGGCGCCTGTTGTCGGCTAGACCCAGACCAGCGCCCTGAGGCCCTGGAGGTGCTCAGCCCCGAGCAGCGCAGCATCTATCGCGCCATGGTGGGTGCCGATGGCTGGTGCATCCATTTCGACACCGGCCGGCGCCGTTGCCGCATCTATGCCGATCGACCGGAGTTTTGCCGGGTGGAGGGGCTTGCCGGTTTGTTTGATGTGCCCCAGCCCCACCAGGAGGCCTTTGCTATTGCCTGTTGTAGGCAGCAGATACGTGTTGAATATGGGGGCAAAAGCAGTGAGCTCAAGCGGTTTGAACGGGCCCTCCGAACCCCCCGCCCCTGAGCCCTCCGGGGGGACTGCCGGGGCCTTACTTCTTTCCACCTTCACCACGGTGTTCCTGGCGGAGCTGGGCGATAAAACCCAGCTGGCCACCCTGCTGCTCTCGGCCCAGTCGGGAAGACCCCTCTGGGTCTTTGTGGGCTCTGCCCTGGCTTTGATTGCCTCCAGCCTGGTGGGGGTGTTGCTGGGTCGCTGGCTGGCCCAGTGGTTGCCGCCCCAGCGGCTGGAGTTCTTGGCGGGCTCGCTGATGCTGGTGCTCGGCTTCGGCCTTGGCCTGCAGGCCCTCAACAGCTTTTTCCCTTTGGCTAGCTTCTGGCATCGCCTGGCCTGAGCTCGATTTCTCCTGAACTGAACCTGGCCTGAGATGGACCTTTCCCCAGACCTAATCAATGGCGCCGCTTTACCGCTGGTGGGCTCCACCTTCCTCACGGTGTTTTTGGCGGAGCTAGGCGATAAAACCCAGTTGGCCACGGTGGCGATCAGTGGCACCAGCAACAGGCCGCTGCTGGTTTTCCTGGGCAGTGCCTCGGCCCTGGTGCTGGCCAGTTTGCTGGGGGCCTTGGCGGGGGGGTCTTTGGCCCAGCTGGTGCCCCCGGAACTGCTGCAGTTGGCCGCTGCCCTGGGCTTTGTGTTGATCGGTGGCCGCCTGGTTTTTAGCTCCCGCCGCCCGGCTGGGGAGACAACGGCACCGCCGGCTCCCTAAAGTGTCGAATCAGGCTGTCGCTGCACCATCAGCCCGATTGGTTCCATCGAAGGCGTTTCCCCCGCATGAAATTCTCAGCTGCCGACCTGCTGGATCAACTGCAGGTCGAATCGGCACTGCCCGTGGCGGATCTGGAGAAGAAGCTCGCGCTTAAATCCGCCAAGGATCAACATCAGCTCCAGTTAGCCCTTGGGGCTTTACAGAGCCTTGGGGTGCTCACCCTCGAGGAGCAGGGGGTGAGCCGCAGTGGTTCGGAAGAGCTGATTGAGGCGCGCTTGCGTTGTTCCAGCAAAGGTTTCTGCTTCGCCCTGCGGGAGGGTGGCGGTGAAGACATCTATATCCGTGACCACCAGTTGAACCACGCCTGGAATGGCGATCGGGTGCTGGTGAAGGTGACCCGGGAGGGGGGCCGCCGCCGCTCCCCCGAGGGGGGCGTGCAATGCATCCTCGAGCGGGCAAACACCACGGTGCTGGCCCAGGTGGAGCGCCAGGGGGAGCAGTTGGTGGCGGTGCCCCTCGACGACCGGCTGCATGCGCCGATCAACCTGGCGGCCGTTGATGCTGAGCACGCCGATAGGGCCGAGGAAGCCGTGGTGGAGGTGCAACTCGACCGCTTCCCCGTGGCCCAGTTCCCCCCCCAGGGCCATGTGCGCCGCTCGCTTTCGATCCTGGGCGGTGGCCAGGCAGACCAGGATTTGCTGCTGGCCCGCCACCGGCTCTCGGCGGAAGGATTCAGCGGTCGCCTCAGCCTGAAAACCCCAGCCGAAAACGGCCGCGAAGACCTCAGCGCCCTGCCCAGCCTGCTGTTGCAGGGCTGGGGGGCTAAGGATCAACCCGCCCTGCCGGCGGTGTCTTTGGAGCTGTTGGAGGGGGGCTATCGCCTTTGGGTGCATGCGCCGAGCGTGGGCGAACGCCTGGGCATGGACACCCCCCTGGAGCGCTGGTTGCGCCAGCAGGGGGAGGCGCTCTGCCTCGGCAACAGCTGGGTGCCGCTGCTGCCTGCGGCCCTGCAGAAGGCGGCGCAGTTGGCGGTGGGTCAAACCCAGCCGGCCCTCTCCGTGGCCCTGGAACTCAGCCCCGAGGGGGAACTGCTCCATTACCGCTTCTGCCGTTCCCTGGTGAAGCCCACGGCCTTGGTGGATGCCAAGGCCCTGGAGGCCTTCGCCGCCCGCAAACCCAAGGCCCGCACCACCCCGGCGGCGCTTAAGGCCCTCAAGGAGCAGCTGCCCCTGCTGGAGCAGTTGCAGGAGCTGGCCCAATTGCTGCGCCAACAGCGCCTGGCCGGTGGTGGCCTTGATTTGGAGCTACCGCTGCCAGCCCTCGAGAGCCTGGCGGACCAACGCCAGGGGCTCCCCGACCAGCGGCGCCAGGGCTGGGGCCTCAGCTTTGATCCCGTCTCACCGCTGGCCTGGCTGCGGGAACTGCTGCGGCCGGCGGAACAGGCCCTGGGCAGGCACCTGGCCGCCTTTGAGCTACCGGCCCTGTTCCTTACCCAGGCCCAGCCCGACCCCAACGAGCTCAATGACCTGGTCAAGCTGGCGGTGGGCCTAGACATCCCCCTTGAGCTCGGTGCCGATGGCAATGCCCCTGCCGCCGCCGCCCTGGCGGAGGCTTTCCTGGCCAGCGACCGGGCCCGGGTGTTGCACCAGCAGCTGCGGGATACCACCCGTCCGGTGTTGATCAGCGCCGGGCCCGAGGCCAATGCCCTGGCGGCGGAACCGCTGGCCTATGCCCCCTGGTGCTGCCCTTCCCTCCACTACAGCGCCGTTTGGAACCAGTTGCTGCTGGTGAGCCTGCTCACGGAGGGCAAGGATCGCCCCAGCGTCCGCCATAAAACCCGCATTGATCTCAGCAGCGACAGCGGCCACGGCCAGGTGGAGTGGGCCCTGCTGCCCCAGAGCCAGTTGGCCCCTTTCCAGGAGGCCCTGGCCGCCGGCCTGGTCAATCGCCTAAATGCCCGCAGCCGCTTTGCCGATGAGGTGGAGGCCGATGGCCTGGCCCTGGCCCAGGCGCGGGCGGCGGAGGCCCTGGTGGGTCAAACCCTGCCGGGGGTGATCAGCGGCATCCAGAGCTATGGCTTCTTTGTGGAGTTGCCCCCCACCCAGGTGGAGGGCTTGGTGCATGTCAGTTCCCTCAAGGACGACTGGTATGAGTACCGCTCCCGTCAGCACCGCCTGGTGGGCCGTAAGAACCGCCGCACCTACAAGCTGGGCGATCCGGTGGAGGTGGAGGTGCAGAAGGTGGATGTGTTGCGGCACCAGATAGATCTGGCGGTGTTGGTGAGTGAAGGGGCCCAGGCCCCAGAAAACGACCCGGACGCCGCCGTTGAGGTTGAGGATGACGAGTTCTGAGCTGACAAGTTCAGAGCAGCCCAGTTCTGAGCAGCGGCTTCCCCTGGTCTTGGCGGTTTGCGGCGCCTCGGCCCAGGTGCTGGCCCTGCGCAGCTTGCAGCTGTTGCTAGAGGCCGGCGAAGCCGTTGATCTGATCATTAGCCGCGGCGCCTTTGAGGTGTGGCGGGCTGAATTGGGGCTGCTGCTGCCGGTGGCGCCAGCGGAGCAGGAACGGCTGCTGCGGGAGCGTTGTGGCACCAACGCCGGCACCCTCCGCTGTTATCGCTGGAATGACCAGGCGGCGGCCCCGGCCAGTGGCAGCTATCGCACCCGCGGCATGTTGATCCTGCCGGCCAGCATGGGCACCGTTGGGCGGGTGGCGGCTGGGGTGGCCACCGATCTGATCGAGCGCTGCGCCGATGTGCACCTCAAGGAGGCCCGGCCCCTGGTGATTGCCCCGCGGGAAATGCCCTGGAACCTGATCCACCTGCGCAATCTCACCACCCTGGCGGAGGCGGGGGCAAGGATTGCGCCACCGATTCCCGCCTGGTACCACCAGCCTGAAAGCCTTGGCGACATGGTGGATTTCCTGGTGGCCCGCATCCTCGATCTGTTTGGTTACGAGCTGGGTGAGCTGCGCCGTTGGCAGGGGCCGATTGGCAGCGCCCAGCGGCCCCTGGCCAGCCCCCAGCGGCCATGAGGGGACTGCTGCTGCTGCCTTTGCTGTTGCCCCTCGGGGCGGCCCTGCTGGTGGGGTTGCTGAACCTCTCCACCCCGGCTCGGCTGCGGTTGTTGCTCTGGACTAGCCCCTCCCTGTCGCTTGGTAGCTGGCTGATCCTCGGGGCGGGCGCTGGCGCCCTGCTGGGCAGTGCCGCCAGCCTGCTGGCGGCGGGCACGGCGGGGGCTTCTGGGACGGCTTCCCGGCGCCAGGAACCGGATTGGGCCTCAGAAACCCAGCCCCGCAACCGCCCCCAGAAAGAACCCCCGAACGATCCCGAGCCCCAGGCCAAGCCTGCCAACCCCTTCAGCTCAATCCCCTGGCCCGCCCGGGAGCCCCAGGAGCCAGCCCCCACCGTGTCTGTGCCCTTTCGGGTGGTGAAGCGCGCCCAGGCAGAAGCGGCGCCGGCTTCAGCACCAGCTTCTGTTTCGGCCCCAGCCCAGGCCGCAGCAAGTGGTGACTGGGACGACGCCCCCAATGAGGACTGGTAAGCCTGGGGCGCTTTGCAGCAGTGGCTGGCTTAGCTTGCCTGCAGTCGCCCCAGTGCTGTGACCGACTCGGCCGCCAAACCCGTACCTGAAAAGGCGGCCCCAGCGCCCAAGCCGGAGGAGAAACCCTTCGCTGAGTTCATCCCCCAGCTCTTCCTGCCGGCCCTGGCCCAGGAAATCCAGAGCTATGGCGGTGCTGCCCCTGAGTTGCGGCTGGAGCAGGGGCCGATGCCGGTGGTGGGGGAGCCCTGCTGGCAGGTGGTGGGCCAATTGCCCGGCGAGCATCGCTTCTGGGTTTGTTTCACCACAGACAACATCCAGGCCCCGAAAACGATTGCGGTGGCTGAGGCGGGCGCAAACCCCAGCCTGCTGGAGTCGTTTCTCATAGACGAGAAGAAAACCACCCTGGCGCTGCTGGTAAGCCGCACGGTGCAGCGGCTAAACGGCCAGAAGTGGCTCGGGCCCAACTGAGCGCTGGGACCCCTACGATTAGCTACTAATCAATCGCGCCTTCTGGATGGTTCCCCCCAGCGCCGCCCTCGCCGATGCCCCCCGCCCGGTGGGGCAACCGGCAATTAAGGAGCCGGTGAAGGACACGATCCTCACCCCCCGCTTCTACACCACGGATTTCGAGGCGATTGCCGCCATGGATCTGCGGCCCAATGAGGTGGAGCTGGAGGCCATCTGTGAGGAATTCCGCAAGGATTACAACCGCCACCATTTCGTGCGCAACGGCGCCTTTGAGGGGGCCGCAGACAAGCTTGACCCAGACACCCGGCGGGTGTTTGTTGAATTTCTTGAGCAGAGCTGCACCTCAGAGTTTTCTGGTTTCCTGCTCTACAAAGAACTGAGCCGTCGGATCAAAAACCGCAACCCGTTGCTGGCTGAGTGTTTTGCCCACATGGCCCGGGATGAGGCCCGCCATGCCGGTTTCCTCAATAAGGCGATGGGAGATTTCGGCCTGCAGCTGGATCTTGGCTTCCTTACTGCCAGTAAGGCTTACACCTATTTCAAGCCAAAGTTCATTTTCTACGCCACCTATCTCTCCGAGAAGATTGGCTACTGGCGCTATATCGCCATCTATCGCCACCTGGAGCAAAATCCCGAGAGCAAGATCTTCCCGATCTTCAATTTCTTTGAAAGCTGGTGTCAAGACGAGAACCGCCACGGCGATTTCTTTGATGCGCTGATGAAGGCCCAGCCCGACAGCGTGCGCGGCTTCCAGTCCAAGCTGTGGTGCCGTTTCTTCCTGTTGGCCGTATTCGCCACGATGTATGTGCGGGATGTGGCCCGCAAGGAATTCTATGAAGCCCTTGGTCTTGATGCCCGCGAATACGACAAGTACGTGATCGCTAAAACCAACGAAACCTCCGCCCGGGTTTTCCCTGTGGTGCTCAATGTGGAGCATCCCAAGTTCTACGAACGGCTCGAGCGCATCGTGGGCCACAACAACGCCCTGCAGGCGGCAGCTGACGGCAGCGCCCCCGCCGCCGTGAAGCTGATCCGTAAGCTGCCCCACTGGCTGGGCAACGGCCTGGAAATGGCCAAGCTGTTCCTTATGGCCCCGATCCCCAGTGAAAAGTTCCAGCCGGTGATTCGTTGAGTGCTGCTTTCATTCGTTGATTCCCTCTGGCGGGCCCGGCTGGAGCCGTTGCTTGCCGCTGGTTGTGCCGCCGGTGCCGATCTAGTGGAGGTATTTCTGGAGCGCTCCGATCGACTCGGGGTGCTGGCCGAACAGGAACGGGTAACCAGCGTTAGCCCCTCCTTCGGCAGTGGCGCCGGCATCCGCGTTTTTCGCGGTAAGGCCGATGGCTACCGCGATGGCTTTGTGAGCACCACGGATCTCAGTGAGGCCGGCCTGCTGAGTGCCCTCGACCAGGCCCTGGGCATGCTGGGCCTCAACCGCCCCTCCTTGGCGGCCCTCCAGCCCGAGGCGGCGAAGTTCCTGGGCTTGCGGGAGCTGCGGGACTTTGGCCTAGGTAAAGCCGACTGGTTGGCTGAATGCCCAGGGGTGGCCGAAACCGCCGAGCATCTGCTCCAGGGCACCGATCGGCTCAGCTTCCACGGCCGTCATCTGCAATCGCGCCGGGGTAGCTATTCCCGCGATTGGCAGGAGGTGCTGGTGGCCGCCAGCGATGGCACCTTCAGCCGCGACCTGCGCTTGCACCAAACCCTTGGCCTCAGTGTGCTGGCCGCCGATGGCGAGCACCGTTCCAGCGTTGCCCGCCGCTTTGGCAGCTCCGACCACCCCCAAGACCTGCGCCAGTGGGATGCCGATGCCGCCGCCAGCGACATCGCCACCAGCAGCGCCACGATGCTCTATGCCGATTTCATCGAGGCCGGCAGCTATCCGGTGGTGCTCGCCAACCGTTTTGGTGGCGTGATCTTCCACGAGGCCTGTGGGCACCTGCTGGAAACCACCCAGCTGGAGCGCGGCACCTCCCCCTTTGCCAACAAGCTCGGCGAAGAGATTGCCCATGGGGCCGTTACCGCTGTGGATGAGGGCCTTTCAAACCTCTCCTTTGGCAGCCTGGCCATGGATGACGAGGGGCTCGAACCGCAGCGCACCACCCTGATTGAAAACGGCAAACTCAAGGCCTTTCTCTCCGATCGGGCCGGGGAATTGCGCACGGGCCATCCCCGTACGGGTAGCGGCCGCCGCCAGGGCCATGGTTTTGCCGCCGCCAGCCGCATGCGTAATACCTTCATTGCCGCCGGTCCCCACAGCCCCGCCGAGCTGATTGCTTCCGTGGACCGCGGCATTTATTGCAAGGTGATGGGGGGCGGCAGTGTGGGGCCCACCGGTCAGTTCAATTTCTCGGTGGAGGAGGGCTACCTGATCGAAAACGGTGAGCTGGGTAAACCGGTGAAGGGGGCGACCCTGATCGGTGATGCCGAAACCGTGATGCCGCGCATCTCGATGTGTGCCAATGATCTGGAACTGGCGGCCGGTTTCTGCGGCTCCGTGAGCGGCAGTATTTATGTGACCGTGGGTCAGCCCCACATCAAGGTGGATTCGATCACCGTGGGGGGCCGCTGAAATGCTTGATACCCAGCACCTCTACGACAGCATGGCCCGGCTGGCCCGTGAGGCGGGCATCAGCCAATGGGACCTGGGGGCCGCCTGCGGCACCGACCTCTCGGTGCTGGTGGACCGCGGTGAAGCCAAGCAACTCAAGGGGGCCCAGCGCAGTGCCGTGACCGTGCGGGCCTGGAACGACGCAGGCCGGGTGGGGATCACCAGTTGCACCGACTTCTCCGCTGCCGGCCTGGCCTTGGCCCTGGCCGGTGCCCGCGATGCCAGCGCCTTTGGGGACCTGGAGGAACCCCCCGCCCTCTCGCCCCGCTCCACCGAGGCAACGGAGCCGCTTGAACGGCCCAGGTTTCCGCTGCAGCCGATCCAGGGGATGCTCAGCACCCTGTTGGCGGCCGAACGTCAACTGTTGGATTGCCATGGGGCGATTGGCACCGTGCCCTACAACGGCCTTTCCGAGCGCAATGGCGAACGGGTCTATGTGAATAGCCTCGGCGCCCAGCGGCACCAGCGCAGTAGTTCCGCTTCTCTCTATCTCTACGCCCGGGCGGAGCAAACCGGCCGCAAACCGCGCAGTGCCGGCGCCGTGCGTTTGGCCTACGGCTCCGCTGAGCTCGATGTGGCAGGTTGCATCGCCGAGGCCGCTGAACTCACGATCAGCCACCTCGACTATGCCCCGATCGACACCGGTTCCTACACCTGTGTGTTCAGCCCTGAGGCCTTCCTTGATCTGATCGGTGCCTTCAGCAATATCTTCAATGCCCGCTCGGTGCTGGATGGCTTGAGCCTCTCCAATCGCGATTCCCTGGGCGAGTTGCTGGCGGTGCCTTTCCTCAGCCTCTGGGATGACCCCCGCCACCCCGGCAGCATCGGTGCTTCCAGCTTTGATGGCGAAGGCACCCCCACCGCCCGGTTGCCCCTGATCGAAGCCGGCCACCTGGCCAATTTCCTGCACAGTGAAGCCACGGCCCGCCAGTTTGGCGTCGCCCCCACCGGCCATGCGGGCATGGGGGCAAAGGTGTCGGTGGGGCCCGATTGGTTTGTGATCGGCGCCACTCCCGGCGCCGGTTCCGGCGATAGCTCCCTCGATCGCCATGGCGCCGATGGGGTGGTGTGGATTGATTCGCTTTCGGCCCTGCATGCCGGCGTTAAGGCCAGCCAGGGTTCCTTCTCCCTGCCCTTTGATGGCTGGTTGCTAAAGGGCGGTGAACGCCGTTCGATTGAGGCCGCCACCGTGGCCGGTGACATCCGCACGGTGCTGCGCTCGATCCTTGCCCTTGAAGGGGAGGCCAAGTTGACCCCCGATGGGGTCTGCCCCCATGTGTGGGTGGAGGGGTTGTCGATCACCGGTGAGGCTTAGTGCAGTCCTTAAAGGTGCCTCGGATTGTCTGGGTTTCACTCAGCCCAGCTCAGCCGACTGGCCCTAAGGCAGCGGCGGCGGCGTACGAGCCCATAGGCAGTCTTTCGGCCCTGCTGCAGGGCCCCAGGGCCGATGTGGTGGTGCTCGATGGCAGTTCAGAGCTGCTGACCCCAGCCCTGCTGCAACTGAGGCGCCACCCCGACTATGGCCTGAGCCTGATCTTTTTCAGCGGCAGTGCCGATCGCTTGGCCGAAGCCCTCGCCGATGGCCCGCTGCCGGCTGAAAGCAGCGCGGTGATCGCCGCCTGGCGGCATTGGCAGGAGCGGCTGGGGCTGTTTAACCGCGGCCGCCTGCCGGATCGCTTCGACCACAGCCTGCTGTGCTGGCTATGGCTGCGCCCCGCTGGCTTGATCCAGCCCGTCTGCGATCCCAGTAACTCCAACTTCTATCACTATCCGCTGGTGGAAGCCCTGGCTGGGGAAGGCAGCATCAACGTCAACAGCTGGCTGCAACAGAAGCGCCAGGAGAACCTACTGGAGGCCGGTGATCTGCTCGACCGCCTGCGCCATTGCACTGCCTGCGATTCCAACCGGCTCAACTACGTGGATGTCTGTCCGGAGTGCCACGGGCTCGACATCGTGCGTCAGCCCTCGCTCCACTGTTTCGTGTGCGGTCATGTGGCACCCCAGCAGGATTTTCTGCGGGGAGATGGACTGATTTGTCCGAACTGTCTCAGCCATATGCGTCACATCGGTAGCGACTACGACCGGCCCCTCGAGAACTACCGCTGCCGCAGTTGCAACGCCTTCTTTGAGGATGCGGAGGTGGATGTGTGTTGTATCGAGTGCGGCCAGCGCCAGAGCCCGGATGAACTGCGCGTGCGGGAGATTCGCCCCTTCCGGCTCAGTGAGACTGGCCAGCTGAGTTGCCGCCAGGGTCTAGGGGAAGACAGCGTGGCTTCCCAGTACTTCCGCCAACTGAAGCTGATGGCTCAGCCCGGCTTCCTCGCAGCTCTGGACTGGCAGATCGCCATTACCCGTCGCTACGGCAAACCCAGGGGGACCAGCGTCTGCTCGGTCCTGGGCATGCGCTTTGACAACTTCAAACTGGTGCTAAACGAGTTGGGAGAACCCGGCACCATCGCCATGCTGGACAGCCTGATGGAGCGGCTGCAGCAGGTGATTCGCGAGACCGACCGCTGTATGCGCGGTCGCGAGGATGTGCTCTGGATCCTGTTGCCGGAAACCCCCGCCGCCGGGCTAGATATCCTGCAGGAACGCCTTCTCACGGGGCTTGAGAGCATCGAAAGTTCTGGGGGGCAAAAGTTGCAGCTGCGCATCGTCGGCTGTGGGCTGCCCGATCAACTGGAGAAGAACGAAGACGCCCCACTGCTGCTGGCACGGCTTATGGGCGAGCTGTTCTGATCCGGGGAAGATCATCATGGAACTAGCACTGGATAGCGTTCTCGACCTCAGTGGCTTGATCCAGCAGCTGCAGTCGGAAAACGGGGCGATGCGGCTCTTCCTGCTGCTCTTCCCTTTCTTCATCCTGGTGGAGCTGCCCCTCATCCTGGTGGTGCTGTTGGGGGTGCTGCGCTGGAAGCTGCGAGAACTGACGCTGCCACCAAAGCACTCGCTCTATCGCCCCCGGGTGTCCTGTGTAATCACCTGCTACAGCGAGGGCCTCGACGTGCAGCGCACCCTGCTCAGCCTCTGTGAACAGACCTATCCGGGGGAGATTGAATTGATCCCCGTGGTGGATGGGGCCGCCGTCAACCAGCGCACCCTGGAGGCCGTACGGGCCTTTCACTTGGATCCTGAGCTCTATCCGCGACGGCGGCTCAGACCGATCGCCAAGTGGAAACGGGGCGGGCGGGTGTCATCGCTGAATGCCGGCCTGTCAATGAGCAGCGGCAGGATCATCATGGCCCTAGATGGCGACACCTCCTTCGACAACACGATGGTGAGTGCCGTGGTGCGTCACTTCGAGGATCCAAATGTGCCGGCGGTGGCCGGCTGTCTGCGGGTGCGCAACACCTGGACCTCCTTTGCCACCACCATCCAGGCGATCGAATATCTGCTCTCCATTCAGATGGCCAAGATCGGCCTTTCCGAATGGAACGTGGTGAACAATGTTTCGGGAGCTTTCGGAGCCTTTCGCCGCAGCATCCTCGAACAAATCGGTGGCTGGGACACCCACAGCGCCGAGGACCTTGACCTCACCCTGCGGATAAAAAGCTATTTCGGGCGCCACCGCCGGATGCGCATCCCCTTTGAACCTCGGGCGATCGGCCACACCGATGCTCCCAGCACCATTCTCGGGCTGCTCCAGCAGCGCCTGCGCTGGGATGGCGATTTGTTGTTTCTCTATGCCCGCAAACACTCCGGCAGCATCAGCCCAGAGTTGATGGGCTGGCCTAATTTCATTATGACCGTGGTGGGCGGGCTGTTTGTACAGGTGATCTTGCCCTTCATCATTGTGGGCTACACCGCCGTTAGCATGATTGTGTTGCCTTGGCCCACCTTGGTGGCCCTGGCAGTGTTGGTTTATACATTGTATTTTTTGGTGCTGCTGCTGCAGTTTCTGTTGATGTTGTTGCTGGTGTCTGAACGGCCGGGCCAAGACGTGCGCCTGCTTCCAGTGCTGCCGCTGTTTCCATTGGCGATGTTTCTGATCCGCTGCTGGAGTGCCGTGGCAATCCTCAATGAACTGCTGCGGCGCGGCCATGAGGAATCGGGGATGGCCCCTTGGTGGGTGCTTAAAAGTGCCACCCGCTTCTAAATTTCACCCCTGGCTGCTGGGCCTAGGGCTGGGGTTGGCCCTAACGGTGGGGCTGCCGCTGCCCAAACCCGCCGACCCCGCCCCCCTGGTCCCGACCTGGAGTCAGGGCGTTTACCTGTGGAACAGCCTGCGGCTGCTGGATCCGAAAAGCCAGGAAGCGGAACTGCAGCAGCTGCAGCGGCAGGGCATGACCGAGCTGCTGGTGGGCCTCTCGGCGCCGCAGGTGCGGGCCGCTGATGGCAGCAAACTGGCCCTGGCAGCGCTGCTGCGCAATGCCCACCGCCGAGGGATGCGGGTGCAGCTGTTGCTTGGCGATCCCAGCTGGATTCTTCCGGCCCATCGCTTTGAACTGTTGGAGTTGGTTACCCGTTATCGGCAGTTGCCCTTCGACGGGCTGCATCTCGATCTGGAGGTGGAGCAGTTGGGTTGGCCCGTGCCCCCCAGTCGGCTCAGCCAATGGCTCGACACCGTGGTTGAGCTGCAGCAACAAAGCCCCTGGCCCGTGGGTATCTCCAGCCACCCCCGCTGGTTTGAGCAGGACGGCGACCGCGGCGAGGCGCCCTGTGGGCCCTGCCGCCTCTCCAGGCTTGGGGCCATCAGCCTGATGATCTACCAGCGCAATCCCCAACGCTCCGCCGCCCGGGCCAGCGCCATTGCCCTTCGCTGGCCCCAACTACATTTCCGCCTGGCCCAGAGCGTGGAGAAAAACCTAGGAGCCGAGCTCAGCTGGCATGGCAGTAGTGCTGCTCAACTGCAGCAGCAGGTGCAAAACTGGCGCCTGGAGCTGGAACCCCATGGGATCGGCGGTATCGATTGGCAGGACTGGCAGGACTATCCGAAGAGTCCCTGAAGCATGAAGGTCCGCTTTGCCAGCAGCAAAGAGCGCTCTCCGGATCAGGAGAACGGGTTGAAGGTTTTGTATGGGCCCAGCAGGCGGGTGGCCTACAAGTTGCGTTGGTATCTGATCCTGCTGCTGGTGGGTTCACCCCTGTTGTGGGTTTTTGGCCGCCTGGGTTTCGATGCCTTGCAGCTGGAAGTGCCTGCTCAGTTGTCGGTGGCGACAACGGAACTGCGGGCCCTAGATAGCGGCACAGTTCAGAGCTTGCCGGTGAAGGCGGGGCAGCGGGTGCAACCGGGCCAGTTGTTGGTGCAGCTCGACAATCCGGACTGGCGCCTGCGGATGCAGCAGCTGCAGCCTGCCAATCAAACGGCTAAAGATCGCCTCGGCCGCTCCGCCAAGGCCCTCCAATTGGATTCCATTGGGCTCCAGGGGCAAATGGTGGATTTGTTCCGCAGCTTGCAGCAACAGGGCGCTATCAGCACCGCCGAGCTGCTGCAGTCGAAGGTGCAGCTCAATGGCCAGCGCCTGGGCCTGCTGGATCTGCAGCGGCGCCTGCGCCTGGATCGCTTTCAGGTGGAGGGCGACCCGATCCAGAACCTGCGGGATCAACGGGAACGGGATTGGCTGGCGACTCGGCTGCGTCAGCTCAGTTTCAGGGCCAGCGAGCTGGGGCGGGTGGAGGAGGTGCTGGTGAATCCCGGGGAAAACGTGGGCCCGGGCACCCTGCTGATGCGCATCGAGCGGCCCAGGGAACCACTGCTCTGGATCTACCTAAAACCCGCCCATGCGCTGGAGGCCCAGCCAGGAAATCTGTTGGAGGTGCGCATGCCAGATGGCAGCTGGCGCCAGGCCCAGGTGTTGCAGCAGGCCGATCTGGCCCGTCGCTTGCCCCCCGGCTTGCAGAATGCTCTGGGCTCTGAGGGCCTGGCCCTGCAGGTGCCGGCCCGCTTCCTGCAGCCACTTCCGCCCCTGTGGCACGTTGATCAGCTGCCCTTGCAGGTGCGTTTCCCCTTTCGCTGGCCGTGGCTTAGACCCGCCGGGGCCAGCCCCCAACCACGCCCATGAAGATCCTGTTCTGGGGCACGCCCGCCTACGCCGTGCCCAGCCTCAATGCCCTGGTGGCGGCCGGCCATGGGCTGGTGGGGGTGGTGACCCAGCCCGACCGGCGCCGGGGCCGAGGTGGGGCCCTGCAGCCCTCAGCGGTGAAGGCCCGGGCCCTGGAGTTGGCGACGGAACTGGGCCAAGAGATTCCTGTGTTTACGCCGGAACGGATCCGCCGGGAGCCCCACACCCAGGCGGCCTTGGCGGCCCTGGGGGCTGATTTGAGTGTGGTGGTGGCCTTTGGCCAGTTGTTGCCAGCGGAGCTGTTGGCCCAGCCCGCCTACGGCTGCTGGAACGGCCATGGCTCTTTGCTGCCCCGTTGGCGCGGCGCGGCGCCGATCCAGTGGAGCCTGATCGAAGGCGACAGCGAAACCGGGGTGGGGATCATGGCGATGGAGCTGGGGCTCGACAGCGGTCCAGTGCTGCTGGAGCGGTCCCTGGCGATCGGTCTGCTGGAAAACGCTGGCCAGCTGGCTGAGCGCCTGAGTGGGCTCACGGCTGAATTGCTGCTGGAGGCCCTGCCTTTGATCGAAGCGGCTGGCCCTGGGCCGCAGCAAGAACGCTTGACCTGCCTGGGGCTGCAACCGCAGCCGAGCGAAGGCCTGACCCTGGCCCGGCTACTTAATAAGGATGACTACCTGGTTGATTGGCAGCAGTCGGCCCTGGCGATCCATCGCCGCGTGATGGGCCTCTACCCCGGGGCCCATTGCCAATGGCGGGGCAAGCGCCTGAAGCTGCTGGCCACGGAGCCGCTGGTGCAACGGCTGGCGGCGCAGCTCAGTGGCGAGGCGGCGGCCCTGAGTGAACGGTCTTGGCCGAAGGCGAAACCCGGTTCGGTGCTTGAGCGGGTCAAGGGGGTTGGCTTGGTGCTGGCCACCGGCGGTTGCCCGTTGTTGTTGCGCACGGCCCAGCTGGAGGGGAAGGCCCCGGCTCGGGGCAACGAATTAATGCAGCAGCTCAGCTGAGGGCAATGCTGGGGGCAATTGGCGCGGCTGGTCGCAGGATCCAGATCAGGCGCACCCAGGCCAGGCATCGGGCGATGCTCATCAGCCCCAGGCCGATGCAGAGCGGGCAGTGCAGTGGTCCCATCAAGACCTCCCGGAAACTCCATCATGGCCCCGCCGCCAGACAGCCGATAGCCTGTTATACAGAACGTCTAACACAAGGGGGCCATGGTGATCGGCGTGCGGGTGGAGCCGGAGCTTGAGCAGCGGCTGGATTTAGTGGCGCGCAGCTTGGGCAAGAGTCGTAGCGCCTGTGTGCGTGAGGCGATTCGGCTGTACGTGCAGTACTTCGCCGATGACGCCGAAGCCAAGCGTCAGTCAGCTCTGATTCAGGCCCAGGGCGATGGCGCCCATTGGAGCGAACAGCTGCCCGATTGGAGCGATTGGACCGCATGACCGCTTCGGGTTTGTGCCGGGGCGCTGTGGTGACGGTGGCCAGCCCTGGCGTGTATTCCGGTAAACCGCGGCCGGCGGTAGTGGTGCAGGCCAACCGCTGGCTGCAAGGGCATCCCAGCGTGACCCTCTGCCCGCTAACGAGCAGTCTTGTTGATGCGCCACTGCTGCGGATTCCGGTGCCAACCAGTGGGCAGAACGGTCTGCGCAAGCCATCGCAGCTGATGGTGGACAAACTATTTACTGTGCCCAGTTCAGCCATCGGCAGTTTGGTGGGTGCCCTGGAGGCCAGCATCCTTAGGGAGCTAGATCTGGCGCTGCGCAGCTGGCTGGAACTCGGTTGAAGCCATCAATTCAGGGATTCACTTCCTCGGGCTTGGCAACTTTGCGGGAAAAGCCCCCCACAAACAGCAGGCCTACCGCCATCAGTAGGGCCCATTCCGGCAATTCAATTGACGGCCAGATCACCCGCACCAGCAGCTGCAAACCCACCAGCCCCACGGCCAGATAACCGGCGGATTCCAGCAGCTCATAGACCTGTAGCAGGCGAATAAATAGGCCGGAGGTGAGTCGTAGGGCGATCACGCCGATCACGCCACCGCTGATTACTAGGCCCAACCGGTCACTCACGGCCACGGCGGCCGCCACGCTGTCCAGCGAAAAGGCCAGGTCTGTGAGGGCAATGCTGCCGGCGGTGAGCAGCAGCGAACGCTTGGCTTTGGCCTTTGCCTGTTCAGCGGCTTCCTCGCCACTGGCGTTGCTCGCATCTTCTGGGCTTTCGGCGCCCTTAAGGAAATGGCTGCCGCAGAGCCAGAGCAGGTAGGCGGCCCCCGCCGCCATCAGCGGCCGGAAGCCCAGCACCCAGCGGGCCGCCAGGATCAGGATGATTCGGAAAACCAGGGCAAAGATCAAGCCCAGGTTCAGGGCCCGCTTCTGCTCTTCTGGGCTGTTTAGCCCCCGGGCGATCGCCGCCAGGGCAATGGCGTTGTCGGCGGAAAGCACCACCTCAAGGCCCACCAGCACCGGCAGCAGCAGCAGCACCTCATGCCACTCGTCTGCGGCGCTGATCAGCGGGGTAATGGACTGGATCGAAGTTGCTTCCATGGGGCCAGAGCTGGGAGTCGGGGCTCTGGAGCCATGACAATTGAGCAGCTTAGAAAAGGGCCGCTAGAACTGGGGCGCCTAGAACGGGCTGTTAACTCCTTCTGCGCCTTGGCCGCTGCCCCTCACCCCCCATCACTGGCCACCCAGGTGGAGCTGCTGCATGCCGATGGCCAGCGGGTGATCGTGCGGGTGAGCCGCAGCCTGAAGGGGGTGGCCATCGCTGCCCTGGGGGAGGCTGCGGGGGCGGAGGAGGCCGAAGACCGGGCCCGCCAGCGGCTGCAGCAACGCTTGAACGCAGCACCCCAAGCAATGGCTTTTGCCCTGGCACCAGCAGCAGCAGGGGCCTCGCCAGCGCCAGCACTAGCTCCAGTTCCAGCGGCAGCCCGAGCCGCAGCGGCAGCTCCCGAAGAATCGGCAACACCCGCAGAAACATTGCTCGAACCGCCCCCCGAACCCGACGACTGGAGCGAAGAACTGACCGCCGTAGACATGGAATTGCAACGGCTGGGCTGGGATCGAGACCAGGAGGGCTTGTTTCTGGAACGGGCCTTTGGCCACCCCAGCCGCAGCCGTTTGGTTACCTATGCCGACCTGGTGGCCCACCTCAAGGCGCTGCGGCTGCTGGAGCCGGCGGCGGATCCGGCCACGGCGGCCCTGCCCCTGCGGCGTCCTGATCTATTGGCCCAGAGCGATCACTTCTTGCAGCAGTTGCATTGGGGGCCGGCCGAGGGCCGTGCCTTCCTGGAGGAGCACTTCTCCCTGGCCAGTCGTCAACAGCTCAGTGACGACCAGCTGTTGCGCTTTAACCAGCTATTGCAGGAACGCCTCAACGCCTGAACGCCGGCCCAGGGGCTCGCTTGCGAAGATCAAGGGCTGTTTCGCTGATCCCAATGCCCCTTACCGCCCTGGTGCGCCAGCTGGAGCAGGTGCCCCTCACCGGGGAGGTGCTGGAAAGGGCTAGCCGCAGTGAGCGCCTGCGGCTGCAGGGGGCCGGCCGCGCCGCCAGGGCCCTGGTGGCCACGGCCCTGGCCCGGCTCCAGGGCAGCCCCCTGCTGGTGGTGGTGCCCACCCTGGAGGAGGCCGGCCGCTGGACGGCCCTGCTGGAACTGATGGGCTGGCCCATTGCCCAGCTCTATCCCACCAGTGAGGGCTCCCCCTACGAAGGCTTTGATCCCACCAGCGAGATCACCTGGGGGCAGCTGCAGGTATTGAGTGAATTACTGGCCGTTGATGGCCAGGGCCAGCGCAGCTGGCGCGGGGCGATCGTGGCCACCGAACGGGCGCTGCAGCCCCACCTGCCGCCGCCGCCGGTGCTGGAGGCCCAGTGCCTCAGCCTTAAGAAAGGGGCGACGGTGAACCTGGAGGCCCTGGGCGAAACCCTGGCGCGGCTGGGCTACGACCGGGTGAGCACGATTGAGCAGGAGGGCACCTGGAGCCGCCGGGGCGACATCGTTGACCTCTTCCCGGTGAGTGCTGAATTGCCGGTGCGGCTTGAGTTCTTTGGCGAAGAACTGGAGAAATTACGGGAATTTGACCCCGCCACCCAGCGGTCCCTGGATGCGGTGGAGTTGGTGCGGCTCACCCCCACCAGCTATGGCCCCCTGGTGGCGGAGGCCCTGCGCCAGCAGCTGCCCGAGGGGCTTGAACAACTCCTCAGCGCCGAGGCCCTCGAGCAGCTGCTGGCCGGCGGCAGTCCGGAGGGGATGCGGCGGTTGATGGGGCTGGCCTGGGAGACCCCCAGTTGCCTGATGGATTTCCTGCCGGCCGACACCCTGGTGGCGATCGATGAACGGCGCCAGCTGGTGGCCCATGGCCAGCAATGGCTGGACCATGCGGCCCAGCACCATGGCGATGAATTTGGAGGCTTGCTGGCGGCCGATGGCTCAGCGTTGTTGCCAGCCAGCCTGCATCGCCCGATGGCGGCGGCCCTGGAGCTGGTGCAGCCCTTCCTGGGGATAGACCTGGCGGAACTGGCGGAAACCGACCAGCACCCCAACAGCTTTGACCTGGCCAGCCGGCCGGTGCCCGCCTACCCCAACCAGTTCGGCAAACTCGCCGGCCTGGTTAAGGGCCACCAGCAGGAACGGGCCCGGGTGTGGCTGCTTTCGGCCCAGCCCTCCCGGGCGGTGGCGTTGCTGGAGGAGCACGACTGTGTGGCGCGCTTTGTGCCCAACCCCCACGATTTCCCGGCGATTGATCGTCTGATCGAGCAGCACACGCCGATCGCCCTGAAAACCAAGGGCAGCGCCGAATTGGAGGGGCTGCTGCTGCCCGCCTGGCGGCTGGTGTTGATCACCGACCGGGAGTTTTTTGGCCAGCACAACCTGGTGGCCAGTGGTTATGTGCGCCGCCGCCGCCGGGCCGCCAGCCGCACGGTGGATCCAAACCGCATGCAGCCCGGTGATTTCGTGGTGCATCGCAACCACGGCATCGGCCGTTTTCTGAAGCTGGAGAAACTCGCCATTGCCGGTGAGGCCCGCGATTACCTGGTGGTGCAATACGCCGATGGGCTGTTGCGGGTGGCCGCCGACCAGCTGGGCAGCCTCGGTCGTTTTCGGGCCAGCACCGATGCGCCGCCGGAACTCAACCGCATGGGCGGCGTCGCCTGGACCAAGGCGAAGGAGCGGGCCCGCAAGGCCGTGCGCAAGGTGGCCCTCGACCTGGTGAAGCTCTACGCCGAACGCCATGAATCGCCGGGCCATGCCTTCCCCCCCGATGGTCCCTGGCAACTGGAGCTGGAGGATTCCTTCCCCTACGAACCCACCCCCGACCAGGTGAAGGCGATCGCCGATGTGAAGCGCGACATGGAATCGCCGCGGCCGATGGACCGTTTGGTGTGTGGGGATGTGGGCTTTGGCAAAACGGAGGTGGCGATCCGGGCGCTGTTTAAGGCGGTTATGGCTGGCAAACAATGTGCGCTGCTGGCCCCCACCACGGTGTTAGCCCAGCAGCACTGGCGCACCCTTTCCGAACGCTTTGCCCCCTATCCCCTCAAGGTGGCCCTCTTGAACCGCTTCCGCACCGCGGCGGAACGCAAGCTGATCCTGGAGGGGCTGGCCGCCGGCTCGATTGATGTGGTGGTGGGTACCCATCAATTGCTCGGCAAGGGCACGGGTTTTAAACAGCTGGGTTTGTTGGTGGTGGATGAAGAGCAGCGCTTTGGTGTGCAGCAAAAGGAAAAGATCAAGCTGCTGCGTAAAGACGTGGATGTGCTCACCCTCAGCGCCACCCCAATCCCCCGCACCCTTTACATGAGCCTCTCCGGCGTGCGGGAGATGAGCCTGATTACCACCCCCCCACCCCTGCGCCGGCCGATCAAAACCCACCTGGCCAACCTCGATGAGGAGGCGGTGCGCAGTTCGATCCGCCAGGAGCTAGACCGCGGCGGCCAGGTGTTCTATGTGGTGCCGCGGGTGGAGGGCATTGAGGAGGTGGCCGGTCAATTGCGCCAGATGTTGCCCGGCCTGCGCTTGCTGGTGGCCCACGGCCAGATGCCGGAGGGGGAATTGGAATCGGCGATGGTGGCCTTCAACGCTGGTGAGGCCGACGTGATGCTTTGCACCACGATTATCGAGAGCGGCCTTGATATCCCAAGGGTCAACACGATCCTGGTGGAGGACGCCCAGAAGTTTGGTTTGGCGCAGCTGTATCAGTTGCGGGGGCGGGTGGGGCGCAGCGGCATCCAGGCCCATGCCTGGTTGTTTTATCCCGGTGATGCCTCCCTCAGTGAGGCGGCCCGCCAACGCCTACGGGCAATTCAGGAATTTGCCCAGCTGGGCAGTGGTTATCAATTGGCCATGCGCGACATGGAGATCCGTGGGGTGGGCAACCTGCTGGGGATGGAGCAGAGCGGCCAGATGGAAACCATCGGCTTTGATCTCTACATGGAGATGCTCCAGGAGGAGCTGGCGGAGATCCGCGGCCAAGACATCCCCGCCGTGGACGACACCCAGGTGGATCTGCCGGTGACCGCCTTCATCCCCGCCGACTGGATCACCGAAGCCGACGAAAAAATGGCGGCCTACCGGGCGGCGGCCGATTGCACTGGCAAGCAGGCGCTGTTGCAGCTGGCCACGGATTGGGTGGATCGCTACGGGGCCCTGCCGGCGCCGGTGCAGTCGCTGCTGCAGGTGATGGAACTGAAGCTGCTGGCCAAACGCTGTGGCTTCTCCCGCATCAAGGCGGAGAAACCCAACCTGGTGCTCGACACCCCCATGGAGGAACCCGCCTTCCGGCGCCTGCGCCAGGGGCTGCCCAGCCATCTGCATGGCCGCTTGGTTTACCAGGCCGGCAGCGGCAGCACCGCCAAGGTGTCGGCCCGCGGTTTGGGCGTATTGCCCGCCGATAAACAGCTGGAGGGCTTGATGGAATGGCTGCAGGCGATGGCGGCCCAGCTGCCGGAGCAGCTGCCCGGCTCTCAGGAAGGCAATGTTTCTTTATAGTGTTGCGAACTGACCGGCCCCGATGCTTGAGATCGTTGACCTAGGGGCGGGCCTTGGCGCCGTGCTTGAGCTGGGAGAAGCCAGCAGCAACCTTGGTCTGATCGTTGGTTTGGGCGTTTTCGCCAGTCTCTGTTGCTTTGCCCTCTGGCAGCAAGACAGCAGCAATGACGACGACGACTCCAGCCCCGGGGGCGGGCTGATGCAGCCGGTCGCCTAGTTGTTGTTGAGGGCCTGGGTCTTCTTGTCTGGGTCGTAGGTAACGGCGGGGGCGCCCGTGGCTCCGGCCAGCTGCTTGCTCAAGGTGGTTTCCGCCACCCGGTACTGGGGATCGCTCTTGGTGCCGAGCTGATCGAATTTCAGGCTCTTGGCGTCGTCTTCGCTGAGCTTTGCCACCACGTCGGGCTGGATGCCGTGCTTGTGGATGTCGCGGCCGCTGGGGGTGAGGTACTTGGCAATCGTCACGGTCATGCCGGAGCCATCAGACAGCCCCCGCACCGATTGCACCAGCCCCTTGCCAAAGGTTTTTTGACCCACCAACACCGCCCGGTGGTTGTCTTGCAGGGCCCCCGAAAGGATTTCCGAGGCGCTAGCAGAGCCCTCATTCACCAGCACCACCATCGGCGCCTTGGTGAGGGCCCGGCCGCTGGCCCGTTTGATGTCCTGCACCCCATCGCGGGTGCGGGTGGAAACGATCACCCCGTCGTCTAGCAGTTGGCGGGCGATTTCCACACTGGCCATCAGCAGGCCGCCGGGGTTGCTGCGCAGGTCGAGCACATAGCCCTGGGCCCCCTTTTCCTCCAGCTCCTTGATGGCATTACGCATGTCCTTCGCCGCATTGGCGTTGAACTGCTTGAGCCGGATGTAACCCACCTTCAGCCCATCGGCACCGATATTGAGGCGGCTGTCCACCGCATGCAGTTCGATCCGATCCCGGATCAGGTCAACGCTGATTAATTGGTTCTTGCCGCGCCGCAGTTGGATATTTACCTTGGTGCCCACCGGCCCACGGATCAGTTTCACCGCGTCTTCGGTGCTCATCCCCTTGGTGGTTTTGCCATTGATCTGGGTGATCACATCCTTGGGCTGCACATCGGCCCGGGAGGCGGGGGAACCATCGATTGGTGAAACCACCATCAGTTCCTTTGTGTCCTTATCCAAACTCAGTTGGATGCCCACGCCGGAGAGTTCCCCAGACGTGTCGATCTGCATTTCCTTGAATTCCCGCGGATCTAGAAAGCGGGTGTAGGGATCATCAAGGGTGCCCAGCATGCCGCGGATTGCCTCATAGGCATCCTTGGTGTTGCCATAGCTGCGGGCCAGCACATCCCTTCGCAACTTGCGCCAGGTTTCTTCGCTGTATTTGCCGGTGGTGTCTAGGTAATCGCGGAAAACAATCTGCCAGGCCTCATCCATTACCTCCTTGGGGCTGTCGGAGATGATCGCGGCGGTGCTGCTGCCCACCATCAGGTCGCTGCCCAGGATTACCGCCCCTGAAAAGGTGCCGGCCCCAGCCAAAGCGACCAGGGCAACACGGCGCAGGCGGGAGTGGTTCATTGAGGGAGCCGATATCCATTCAAGGTAACGCTCTTGGCAGCCTTTGCGGCAGGGGCAGACAGCCTTGGCTGTGTCTGAATGTGCGCCCCCACCAGGCGCCTAGGGATCAAACCAGCGGCCGTCTTCCTTGATCAGCTCCACCAACGCCGCCACCCCCTCGGCCTCTGGCACCAGGCGAATCTCCTCGCGGCCCCTGTAAAGGGAGATGCTGCCTGGGGTTTTGCCCACATAGCCGTAATCGGCATCGGCCATTTCCCCTGGGCCATTAACGATGCAGCCCATCACGGCGATGTCTAGGCCGGTGAGGTGCACGGTGGCGGCCCGCACCTGCTGCAGCACCTCTTCCAGGTTGAAGAGGGTGCGACCGCAGCTGGGGCAGGCCACGTATTCCACCATCGTTTTGCGCAGCCCCAGGGCCTGCAGGATCGAATAGCAAACGGGGATTTCCTTCTCTGGGGCCTCGGTGAGCGATACCCGGATCGTGTCGCCGAGGCCAGCGGCCAGCAGGGTGGCGATGCCGGCGGTGCTCTTGATCCGGCCGTAGTCGCCGTCGCCCGCTTCGGTTACGCCCAAATGCAGCGGATAGGGGAAACCCTCCTCATCCAGGCGGTGGGCCATCAGCCGATAGGCGGCCAGCATCACCGGCGCCCGCGAGGCCTTCATCGACACAACGATGTTGTGGAAATCGAGCCGGTCGCAGATGCGGATGAATTCCAGGGCGCTCTCCACCATCCCCAGGGGGGTGTCGCCGTAGCTGAACAACATGCGTTCGGCCAGGGAGCCGTGGTTTACGCCGATGCGTAGGGCCTTGTCCTGCTCCTTGAGCAGGCTCACCAGTGGCTCGAAGGTGGCCTGGATGCGTTCAGCGATGGCGGCGAGCTCTGCCTCGCTGAAGCTGCTGCGGCCTGGATCGGGCTTGTCAAACACAAACAGGCCTGGGTTGATCCGCACCTTGTCCACGTGCTGGGCCACCTCCAGGGCGATCTTCATGCCGTTGTGGTGCACATCAGCCACCAGGGGCACCGGCTGGTAGCTGTCCTCCAGCCGTTTGCGGATCTCCGCCACGGCCCGGGCGTGGCCCAGGCTCGGCACCGTGAGCCGCACCAGTTCGCAGCCCGCCTCGTGCAATCGGCGGATGCCGGCGGTGGCCCCCTCCACATCGAGGGTGTCTTCGTTGATCATCGATTGCACCAGCACCGGGTGCTCGCTGCCGAGCCACAGGTCCCCCACCCGCACGCTGCGGGTGGGCCGGCGGTGGATCACCGTGTCAAAGCGCGGGTCGATGCTCATCGCGGGCGCGGCAGGCTCTGGGCCCAAACCTTGGCACAGGCGGCGGCCCTGCGGCGGGGTTCAGTTGAGCGGTTGGAGCTCGGCGGCGGAACATTGGTCCCAGCGCTCAAAGGGCTGCAGGATCCAGGGGTTGGCGGGCAGTTCCATCGCCCAGAGGTCTGGTTGGAATTGACTGGCCCCCTTCAGCCAGAGCACGGCGGTGCGCAGCTGCTGGGGGGCGAGCTCCCGCTGCAGCCAGGCGCTGGCCGCCGCCAGGGTGCCGCCACTGTCGGCTAAGTCGTCCACCAACAACAGCTGGGGGCCAAGGCTCTTGCAGGTGTGGGCCAGCTGGTGGCCGAGGCGCAGCTCCCCCTGCTGGCGATCGCCTGCGCCTGAGTAGCTGCTGGCGGCCATCACCACCAGGGGCCGGTCGAACACCCGAGACAACAAATCCCCCACCCGTAGTCCCCCCCGCGAAAGGGCGATGATCTGGTCAAATTCCCAGGCTGAACTGTGCAGCTGCACCGCCAGGTGCTCGATTAGGCGGTGGTACTGGTCCCAGTTCACCACCAGTTCGCCGGCGGTGTCGTTGCGCACTGGGGCGGGCTGTGGCCACGGTTTGGCAAATGTCTTTGCAGATGTCATGGCAGTGGCACGGTCATGGCGGTGGCAGCGAGCATGGCGGTGGCGCAAGGGCCCGCTCCCGGGCCGTTTTCAGATCCTGGCGGGTGAACCAGCGGGGCGATTGTTCCGCTTCTGAACCGAAACGCAGCAGATAGGCGGGATGGAACACCGGCAGCAGCCAGCGCTGTTCCCCCCCCTGCCATTGGCCGCGCAACTTGGTGATCCCGCCCTTAATGCCTAGCAACGCTTCGATCGCCGTGGCACCCGCCAGCACGATCACCCGGGGATTCACCAGGGCGATCTGCTGATCCAGCCAGGGGCGGCACTGCTGCCGTTCCTGCGGCGTTGGTTTGCGGTTCCCCGGCGGTCGGCATTTCACCACATTGCAGATGTAAAGGTCGTGGCTGAGGTTGAAGCCCGCCTCCTCCAGCAGGCGGTCCAGCAGTTGGCCCGAGCGGCCCACAAAGGGCAGACCCTGTTCATCCTCCTGTTGGCCCGGGGCCTCGCCAATCAGCAGCAGCGGCGCCTCGGGGTTGCCGCGCCCCAGCACCACCTGCTGGCGGCTGCTGGCCAGGCCACAGCGCTGGCACTGGCCGCAGGCGCTGCTGAGGGCTGCCCAAGACTGCATTGCTTAAACCTAGGGCCAGCAGCCAGCAGCCAGCAGCCAGCAGCTATTAGCCAGCAGCTGGCAGCGATCGTCAGTTCTGTATCAAGGCGCTCCAGCCTGCTGTAGCGCTAATGCACACTGGTCACTCTGGATTTAGTCGCGGCGGCCGTTTGGCTGGCCCCCTGTGTGCAATGAAGCTTTCGGCCCGAGCGGCGGCCCTGCAACCCTCCCTGACCCTGGCGATTGCTGCTAAGGCCAAACAACTCCTGGCGGAGGGGCAGGACATCTGCAGCCTCAGTGCTGGCGAGCCTGATTTCGATACCCCTGCCTTTATTCGCGAGGGGGCGATTCGGGCCCTGGAGGCGGGCGCCACCCGCTATGGCCCTGCGGCCGGTGAGCCCCAGTTGCGGGAGGCGATTGCCGCCAAGCTCCAAAGCCACAACGGCATGGCGGTGAACGCCAACCAGGTGCTGGTTACCAATGGGGGCAAACAGGCCCTCTACAACCTCTTCCAGGTGCTGCTGGATCCGGGCGATGAGTTGCTGTTGCCGGCCCCCTACTGGCTCAGCTATCCGGAAATGGCCCGCTTGGCGGGGGCCACGGTGCGGGTGCTGCCCAGCTCGGCGGCCACTGGTTTCCGGCTCGACCTAGAGGCCCTTGAGGCAATGATCAGCCCCCGCAGCCGCCTGTTGGTGCTCAACACCCCCTCCAATCCCACCGGGGTGGTGCTGTCCCGCCAGGAGTTGGAGGCGCTAGCGGAGTTGTTGCGGCGCCATCCGCAGCTGGCGGTGGTTTGCGATGAGATCTACGAACACCTGCTGGCCCCTGGCCATAGCCACCACAGCCTTGCGGCCCTGGCGCCAGACCTGGCCGAGCGCTTGTTTCTGGTGAATGGTTTTGCCAAGGGCTGGGCGATGACCGGTTGGCGCATCGGTTATCTGGTGGGCCCCCAGGCGGTGATCAAGGCGGCCATTGCCCTGCAGAGCCAGAGCACCAGCAATGTGTGCACCTTTGCCCAGTTCGGAGCCCTGGCGGCCCTGGAGGGCTCGCTGGACTGTGTGACCAGCATGGCGGCCAGCTTTTCGCGCCGGCGTGAGCGGCTCAGCCTTGGGCTGCAGCAGTTGCCTGGCCTGCAGCTGGTGCCCCCCAATGGGGCTTTTTATGCCTTCCCGGATGTGAGTGCCTACGGCCTCGGTTCGATGCAGTTCTGCGATCAATTGTTGGAACGGGAAGGCCTGGCGTTGGTGCCTGGTGGTGCCTTTGGTGACGACCGTTGTGTGCGGCTTTCCTGCGCTGTGAGCAGTGCCACGATCGACGATGGCCTGGCCCGGCTGGGGCGTTTTCTGGGGTCGATCCCCTCCTTTTGGGGGGGTGCTTCCCCCCCCTAGGGAGCTGGTGGAACCGCGGAGCTCCGAAGAGCTTGAAAAGGTTCCCGGTTTTGCTTCTGCCATGGCTCTTTCAACTCGTACTGCCCGTCCTGCTGGCCGTTCGTTTGATCGTTCCCGTTGTCTTGCCCTCCACGTTGAATACCAGCGCAGCCGCTGCCTACGGCTGCGCAATCGCCTGGTGGAATTGCACCTCAACCTGGTGCGCCAGCAGGCCCATCGCCTCGCCCAAAACTGCAACTTGTCTGTGGATGATTTGGTGCAGATCGGCAGCCTTGGCTTAATCAAGGCGGTGGAGGGTTTTGACCCCCAGCAGGGCCATGCCTTCAGCACCTATGCCGTGCCCTTTATCCAGGGGCAGATGAAGCACTATCTGCGCGATCGCCACAGCCCGATCCGCTGTTCTTGGCGGCTGCGTGAGCTGTATGGCAAATGCGAGCAGCTGCAACAGACCAGGCAGCACGGGGGCTTGGCTCCGCTCAGCAGGGAGGCCCTAGGCCTGCGTTTGGGATGCAGTGCCGACCGGATTCAACAGGCCCAGGAATTGCATCGGGCCCTGCAGCTTTCCAGCCTGGATGGTTCTGCGGGGCTGGAGGAGGGCGAAAGCCTGCAGCAGCAGCTGGTGGACCGGCGCCCCGGGCCAGAGCAGCGGCTGCTCTGGCAGGAGCTGGAGGAGCGGCTGCAGCAGTTGGCCCCCGTGGACCAACGCTTGCTGCGGGATTGTTTGCTGGAGGGGCGACCCCAGCGGCAGCTGGCCCAGGAGTTGCAGTGGAGCCCCTGCCAGGTGTCGCGGCGGCTGCGCCAGCTCTGTGCCCAGTTGCGGCAGCAGCTCAGCCCAACAGAGCCATGGCTAGCGCTGCAGCCATAAGGGTCATCAGGCCGTTTACGGCTTCGTTGCTGAGCCAGGGGAGCCGCGGTTGCAGTTCTGCCCCCACCAGGCTCTCCAGCAGGGTGGCCCCCCAGGCCACCAGGCTCAACCCAGGCAGTTGGGCCAGGGGGGTGAGCCCCAGGGCGGTGGCGATCGCCGCAAACAGCACGGCCCCCCCCAGGCTGGCCAGGGTGCCCTCCAGGCTCACGGCCCCATCGCTGCCGGGCGGCACCGGCCGCCAGCGCGTGATGCTCACGGTGTGGCGGCCCCAGCGCTTGCCGATTTCACTGCCACAGGTGTCGCCGAGCTTGGCGGCAAAGCTGGCGACAAAACCCAGCAGCAGCAGTTCCTTTGGGGCCCCCGGCCAGGGGTAGGCCAGGGCCAGCAGGGCGCCGGTGGCGGCGGACCCCCACACATTTTCCGGACCACGGCGGCCGCCGCGGCCTTCGGCGATGCCTAGGGCTTGTTTGCGTTTAAAGCCGAGCTTTGTAACCGCTGACCCCAGCGCCAGGTAAAGCACCACCGCCAGCCAACCGCGCCAGCCGAGGCAGGCCCCCAGCAGGCTGCCGAGGATCCAGGCATGGCACCAGCCGGCGCGGGTAAGGATTGGCAGCTGCCGCAGCGGCGCGATCAGCAGGGCATTGAGGGCGGCACTCAACAGCCAGCGACTTAATAGGCCCCCTGTCAAAAGGCCCCCCGTTAACAGCCCTGGGTCCATTGCTGCCTGTGCAAGGGCAGTGGCCATTCTCGCCAGCAACCCCTAGGCTGATACATGTGTACTTGTCTCGGGCGAATGGAAGCGTTTCTGCTGGTGCGGGTGGGGGATGTGGTGGCGGTGGCGCCGCCGCGGCTGGAGCCCTACCTGGCCCAGGTGTTGTTCTGCGAAGGCGGTGCCCGCACGGGGGAGCCCTCCTTCCTGCAGGTGTTGCGGGAGGACGACCTGGCGGTGCTCACCATCAATGCCAACTGGGTGATCGACCGGCTCAGCCCAGCCGCTGCTTCAGCAGGAACCCAGTAAAACCAGCAACCTTCACTTAAGGAAGGGTTGTGCTTTAGTTAAGACTGAGCAAACGAAGGGCTGGATCGAAGGGCGGGTGCTAGAGGCGGGTTCTTATCGATATCTGCAGCAGCTGGAGGGGCCCCCGGCGGGCTGGTGGTACGACCGTGCCGTGCCGAAGCCCCTGCGCCGCAGCCTCGGCCGCGGCCGGGTGCGCCGCTTCCTCTCCCAGGAGCGGACCGAGGCCGAGCGCCGCTATGGGGAGGTGCAGGAGGAGGTGCAGCGGCTGCTGGCCTTGAGCAGTGGTGTGCTGCGGCTGCGCCGCCGCGAGGTGCGTTTGGTGGCCCGCGACTGCGCCCGCGATTGGCAGCGGCAGCGGGGTTCGCTTGCCTTTGCCGAACTGCCCAACGAAGCCGATCTGGCGGAGTTACTGGTTAATGGCTTTAGCAGCCGGGGCCTGGTGCTGGCGGGGGAGCGCTTTCTGGTGGCCCGGGAGGCCTTCTGTGCGCAGCTGAAACTGCCTGGGCTCCAAAATCAAACTGCCCCCTCCCCCCGCTGGCCCAGCACCGTGGCGGGCTGGGTGGCCCTGCGGCAGCAGCAGGGCAGCGGCGCCGCCAGCAGTGAACGGGCCTGGCAGCGGGAATTACAGCGGCTGCTCAATTTCAGTGAGGTGTCGATGCCGGCGGCCGTGAGCGAAGGGGCCGCCTGGCGTTGGCGTAACCACCTGTTTGCCACCGCCAGCTTCAGCACAGCCCAGCGGCGCCTCAGCCTGATCCGGGCCTTCTATGCGGAGGCCTGCCGCCAGGGGGGGGTGGAGCAGAACCCCTTCTCGTTGCTGCCGCCCCTGGCGATCAGTGCTCTGCCGCCCCCAGGTTTTGATCCGCTGCTGCTGGCCCAGCTCGACCAGCAGTTAGGGGCGGACCCCATCTATCTGCTGGTGCGACTGCTGGGGCTGCGGGCCAGTGAAGCGGCGGGCCTGCGGCCCCTCGACTGGTGCCTCTGGGAGGGAAAGCCAGCCCTCTGGATTCGCCACTGGAGTTTTAACGGGCTGGAACGCCCTTGCCGCCCTGGCCAGGAACGTCGTTTACCCCTGCCGGAAAGCTTGCTGGATCTTTGGGAACGCCATCAGGGGCCGGGGGGCGAACCGCTTTGGCCGCAGCAATGGGGCCGGGGCGGCCAGCGGCTGGGGGAACGCTGGGCGGCTTACCTGCGCCGCAGTAATGGCTGTTCGGCCCAGCAGTTGCGGCTGGAATGCCAACGCCGTTGGCGCAGCCAGGGGGCCGATGCCCTCACCCTGCGCCACTTGCTGGGCAGCCTCGGGGCGCGTCCGCAGGGTCCCCCGGCCACCTGGGCGGATTTATACCCCTGGCTACAGAAGGCAACACTGTTGCGCTGCCCAACGGATCAGCGCTTGCCGGGGCCCTAGCCCTGATAATCGAAGCCGGCTGGACCTTTCCCATGGTGTTCAACAAGCTGTTCGGCGCTAAGCGCAAGCCCTTCCTGGAGCTGTCTAAGGCCCCCAGCAAGGCCGTTGCCGTGGCGCCAGTGCGGGCCAGCGAAACCGCTGAAATCAAAACCCCTGCAGCAGCAACGGCAACGGCCCCTGCCCCTGGGGCTGCCCCCTCTGATCGCCTGCAAACCACCGCCGAACTGCTCGCCGCTGAGCAGGCGGCCGACCAGGCCAATGCCAAGCCGGCCGGCCCTGCCACCTTCGCCGCCGAGCTGCTGCAGCCCGCCGCCGCCCTACCCCGCAACCGCCGTCGCCCCGGGGTGGCCCTCGCTGATTTCAAGGCGATCGCCAAGGGCCTGGGCCGAGGCTGAGCGCTGTTGCTGCATCAGGGTGACCCCCACCAACGCCGCCGTTGGGGCCCGCAGGATGCTGGGCCCGAGGCTCACCGGCTGCCAGCCGGCCGCGGCAGCAATGTCCCGTTCCGTTGGCGACCAGCCCCCCTCCGGCCCGCAGGCCAGCTGCCAATCACCACTGCCAGCGACCTGAACCGCCTGTAGCTGCCCCAGCAGGCTGGGCACCCCGGCTTCCCGGGTAACGGCGATCCAGCGCTGTTCCCCCGCCGCCCTGGGCCGTGCCAGGGCCTCACTGGCGCTAACTACGGCTTCCAGCTGCGGTTGCCACAGCCTTTCGCATTGTTCACAGGCTTCTTTCACCAGGGTTTGCCAGCGGTCCTGCCGCTGGTCGCCGGGGTCCGGCAGGCTGCGCTGGGCCCGCAGCGGCACGAAGCGATCCAGGCCCAGTTCGGTGACCATGCGCAGCATCGGTTCCAGTTCGCGGCGCATCAGCCCCGCCAGCAACACCAGCCGCGGCTGGGGGGCGGCCTGGTGCTCCAGCAGCTGACCTTGGAGCGCCTGGCCCTCGGCCCCCAGGTGCCCCTGCCAGAGCTGCCCTTGGCCATCGCTGATCGCAAAGGCTTCGCCGGGCCGCAGCCGTAATACCCGCCGCAGGTAGTGCTGTTCCTCGCGGCTTAGCTCTAGGCCCTGCCCCGGCCCCGCCAACCGTTGGGGGGCGATCAGCAGGCGGCGCAGTTCGGCGATGGCTCTCAGTCCTCAAAAATACGGTCGTCACTGGCATCCGCCGGCCAGTCTTCGTTGATGCCCCCCACCCGCAGTTCCTCGATCTGCACCAGGTCGCGGTCGAGGCAGCGCAGGGAATTGATCAGGATGTCGATGGCCACCCCATCGCTGGTGCCGAGGTCGAGCCAGATCCGCCCCCAGTCGTCTTGGTATTCCATCTCGCCCATGTTGTGCATCAGGGCGAGCATTGAGTTTTCGGCGTCCTCGTTGTCGTAGGCCATCCAGGTCACATCGGCGCCCTCCTCGTGCACCTGGAGGTTTTCGGCGTTGAAGGCCCCGAGCCGACCAAGGAAATACCAGCTGTTAAAGGTTTCTTCCACGTACTGGCGTTCCCCCTGGCCTGGCGCATGGGGAAAGCGCAGCCAGAACCAGCAGTTGAAGGGATCGAATTCGCGGAAGTGCACCTGCATGGCGTCAAGCTAGGCGCCAGTGGCTAGCTGGGCCAAGCGCGTGCTGGAACTGGAGCAGATCGTTTATCACCCAGCGGCGGCGGCGCAACCGCTGCTGCGGGGCCTCAACCTGCGCCTGCGGCTGGGGGAACCGGCCCTGGTGGCGGGCCGCAGCGGCAGTGGCAAGAGCACCCTGCTGGAGATCATGGCGGGGCTGGCCAGTCCGGATCAGGGGCAGATCCTTTGGCAGGGGAAGCCCACCACGGTGCGGGAACGCCGCTGGCTCACCGGCCTGGTGTTTCAGTTTCCGGAGCGCCATTTCCTCGGGCTCAGCGTCGGCCAGGAACTGCGCCTCGGCCACCGGCGGCTGCCCTCGGAACGGGCGGCGGCGGCCCTGGCCCAGGTGGGCCTGGCGGGGTTGTCGTTCCAGCAGGCCCCCGAACGGCTCAGCGGCGGCCAGCAGCGGCGGCTGGCCCTGGCGGTACAGCTGTTACGCGATCCGCCGATCCTGCTGCTGGATGAACCCACCGCCGGGCTCGACTGGTCGGTGCGGCGGGAATTGCTCGAGCTATTGGGGCCGCTCAGCCGCGATCGCTTGCTGCTGCTGGTAACCCATGAACCGGAATGCTTTGAGGGCCTGGTGCAGCAGCGCTGGCGCCTGGAGCAGGGTCGCTGCGTAGCATTCGACCAGGCCCAGTTGAGCAATGGCTGATCAGTTGGTAAGGGCCACCGCCGCTGCTGGTGGCATCCGCTTGGTGGCGGTAAATAACACGGTCACGGCCCGTTATGCCAGGCGGCGCCATGGCCTTTCCTATCTCACCAGTGCCCTGTTGGGGCGCTCGATGGCCGCTGGCCTGCTGCTGGCCAGTTCGATGAAGGTGGCCCATGGCCGCGTCAACCTGAGGATCCAGGCGGATGGTCCCCTACGCGGTTTGGTGGTGGATGCGGGCCGTGATGGCACGGTGCGAGGTCAGCTGGGTAACCCCGGCCTTGAGTTGGACCTGGTGGGGGAACCGCCCCAGTTTGATTTCAAGCAGGCCGTGGGCAGCGGTTATTTGCACGTGGTGCGCGACGACGGCAATGGCCCCCCTTACAGCAGCACGGTGGAGCTGGTGAGTGGCTGCATTGGAGACGATGTGGCCTCCTACCTGGTCCATTCGGAGCAGACCCCCTCGGGGCTGTTTGTGGGGGAAACGATCGACAGCACCGGGATCCGCAGCAGTGGCGGTGTGTTGGTGCAGGTGCTGCCTAAGGCGGCGCTGGAGCCGGCCCTGGTGGCCCTGTTGGAGGCCCGTTGCAGTGAAATCACAAACTTCAGCGCCCTTTTACAATCCCATAAGGACAACTTGCGGGAGTTGCTGAGGGAGATCTTTCCCGACCTAGATCCTGAGGGGGAGGAGTCGCAGCAGCCGGTTAGCTTCCATTGCCCCTGCACCCGCCGCCGCAGCCTTGGGGCCCTGAAACTATTGGGCCGTGATGAACTTACGGAAATGCTTGAAACCGAAGGCAGCGCTGAACTGACCTGTCATTTCTGCAATGAGGTGTATCGGGTGGAGGGCGATGAGCTGCGCGGCTTGATTGCCGAACTGGAGCCCATTGCGGGCTAGCGATCAACAGCGGGCAGGGGTTTTGCTGGGTAACTCGCTTAAAACTTCCCCTGATCCCGTGGCAATTTCACTGAGCTGGCGCAATTGACCATTGATTTGTTCAGTTATCACACTTTGATAATCAAGAAAGTGTTCATCTAGGAGCAACATCCAGAAGTAATCCTTTAGGCGTGCAGGTTTAGTTAGCAGCATTGAGCTGAGCTGTCGCCAAAACAACCAACGGCTTTCACGGCGCACCCCCTGGCGCCAAAGGATCGTGAGCATTCCTTTGATGGCAGCAGGATTAAGAGCTGCCAGTTGGGTGGGCAAATTTCTGAATTTCTTTGTCTGTTGCCAGCGGGGTAACCCCAGCTTTTGGCAATAGCCATAGATCCGTTCCAGATAGGCCCGCGGTTCATAGAGCTGGGAAAAGGCCCCCACAAATTCGGCGGCAATTTCAGGCATCGGCCGGCTGGGTCTGAAATTCAGCAGATGGGTTTGTACCCCTTCATCAAAGCTGTCTGGGGATTCAATTAACCGGCCCTCCCTTTGTAGCCGGTGCCAAAGGGCTGTATTTGGCAGTGCCTGCAAAATGCCCAGCATTGCTATGGGAATACCTGTTTTGGTCACGAAGTCCACAATCCGTTGGCCAGCCCCGGCTTTTTCTGAATCAAAACCAAGGATGAATCCGGCCATCACCTGCAGGCCATGGCCTGTGATCGTATCGACAGACTCCTCTAAGCAATTTCTGGTGTTTTGCAGTTTTCCGGCCTCAGTGAGACTATTGCTGTCGGGGGTTTCAATGCCTAGGAATACGCGATCAAAGCGAGCGGCTGCCATCAATTGCATTAGCGGTTCATCGCTGGCCAGATCAACAGATGCCTCAGTGGTGAAGGCAAAGGGAAACCCCTTTTCTTGCTGCCAACTGAGCAGCTCTGGCAGCAACAGTTTTACATTGCGCTTGTTGCCAATAAAGTTATCATCTACTAGGAAAACTCCCCCGCGCCAACCAAGCTCATAAAGAGTATCAAGTTCCTTGAGAAGCTGATCCGGCGTTTTGGTGCGGGGTTTGCGGCCATAGAGAACAATGATGTCGCAGAATTCACATTGGAAGGGGCAGCCCCTCGAAAACTGCAACGGCATGATGTCATAGGCGGAGCGCTCTAATAGATCAAATCTGGGAATTGGCGACGTACTGATATCAGGTTTCTCAGCTCCCGCCGAGAAGTGGCCATTCTTTGCCCCCTGCTGAAGGGCAGTGAGGAAGGCTGGAATTGTTAGTTCACCCTCATCAAGGATAAGGAAATCCGCAGCATTTAATTCGCTAGCATTTGGGCTGGAGCTGGCAAAGGGGCCCCCCACTGCCACCGCTAAGCCGTGGCTTTTGGCCCGTTGGATTTGAGCAGCAAGATCTCGCTTTTGCACCAGCATGGCTGAAAAGATCACCAGATCTGCCCAGGCCCATTCGGCGCTGCTGACGGCTCGTATGTTGTTGTCTACTAATTTGAGCGACCAATCTGGCGGCAGTAATGCCGCCACAGTGATAAGACCCAGCGGTGGCATCAAAACCTGCTTGCCTACCAGTTCAAGGGCCCGGTGGAAGCTCCAGAATGTTTTTGGAAAGCGTGGGTAGACCAGCAGGACACGCATGTTGCGCCAAGGCTGTTGGGTAGTTGTATTCAGTTTTAGGCACTTAACTTGTATGCTCCAGCTAGAAATCTAATTTAAGGCGTATGTGCTGTTTATTTGCGGCAGAAATGGGGCATTGTTGCCATGTTCTTGGGGGATTTGTTGATGGCTAAAGCGTTAAAATTTCCAGCTATTTAGATATCTGGACGTCAATCCTGCTGGTTCTGTGTCTAACGTGAACGGCAACATCTTCGCTGCCTTGGCTAAGGTGCAGGTCAACTTGCTCATCGCCATATGTAAGACCAGAAATATCTAATGAGTTTACCCCTAGGGGCAGTAATGGGTTGTTGAGTTGCACCCAAATGCGGCCTGTTTCAGAATTGCTACCCATGCTAAGTCCTATGATTGCTTCCACTAGGGCAAAAACTGATCCACTGGCCCAGGCCTGGGGCCGACAGGCTACGGGGTAGTGGGTAGGGTCTTCCCCCTCCTGGCGCGGGAAGCCACAAAATAGTTCCGGGAGGCGATATAGAGGCATGGCCCGGGCAGTATCAAATAAGCCAGACATAATTCCCATGGTTTCCAGTCGATAGCCATAGCGGGCTAGGCCAAGGCCAATCAATGAATTGTCGTGGGGCCAAACAGAGCCATTGTGGTAACTCATTGGGTTGTAGCGCATTTCGCGATCATCGAGGGTGCGAATTCCCCAGCCACTAAAACTATGGGGAGCTAGTAATTGACGAGAGAGGCTGGCTGCTGCTTCTGCTGTGGCTATGCCGGTCCAAAGGCAATGGCCTGCATTGGAGCCGCGCACGGCGCATGGATGGCTATGGGCATCCAATGCCATTACATAGGAATCCAATGAATCGGACCAGAAAGAGTGATGGAAGTATCTTTTAAAAGCCTCTGCTTCCCCTAGGCATTTTTCTGCTTTTTCGTGACACTTTAAATTTTTATAGACTTGAGCCATCGCCCGTTTGGCACCAAAAACATATGCTTGCACTTCACAAAGTGCAATGGAAGTTTCCACAAGCTCTCCGTTTGAATGATGAATGGCATCTTCAGAATCCTTCCAGCCTTGGTTCCTAAGTCCACCCTTTGTGTTGCAATTGTAGCGGAGAAATCCATCATGGCTGATCTCGAGCGAGCGGTTGATCCAGCCATGGGCAAGTTCGAGTGATGGCAATATATAGGTGATAAAATTAATATCATCAGTGCGGCCTAGGTAATCGCCAGCCAGCATTAAAAATAATGGGGTGGCATCTACTGATCCGTAATAATTGGCAAATGGTACCTCCCCTAGGGCGGCCATTTCCCCGAGGCGAGCTTCATGCAAAATCTTACCTGGTTCGGCATCATTGGTTATATTATTGAGTTGGGCCTGGTGTTCGGCTAGATAGCCAAGTACGCCCCTTGCCAGTCTCGGTTCCACCATTAACATCTGCCGCGCAGTGATCAAACCATCCCTCCCAAAGGGACAGCTAAACCATGGCAAGCCAGCATAGGGATATATCCCATGGGTGGTTGGTGTGGATAATAAGTGAATATCTGAGTAGGATCTAGCCAGCCAATTATTGAAGTCTGGATTGTCGCTGGCAATTTGTGCTGTGAATGCCTTGGCGGCAAGGGAGTGATCGAGTGAGTAATTTATGGCATTGGCAAACTGCTGACCGGTGGACTGTTCATTGTTTTGTTTGTTAAAATCAAGGGCAATGCATAAATTCTTGGTTATGCGTGGCTGCAATTCGAGTTGTAGTGATATATGGGTTTCACTGATTGCTTCCGCTTGGGCGTCTAGGCTTAGAAATGTATGACGGGCTTCCCCATCAAGGCCGCCATACATAATCCGCAAGCCGTTGCTATTGATTTGATGAACTATTTGACCCCTTGCTTTTCGTTGGAAGCCTCGCAGTTCAAATATGTCTTTGAAATCTGCATCAATGATCAGCATCAATGGGATTGAGAGCTTGCTACCCCCATAGCTTGTGAATTTTAATTGTTGTAAACATGAGCTAGGGGTAAGGGCTGTGCTGCGTTCGATGTGGATTATTCCCTGGGCTGGGCCATCACCACTGCTGGCATTGGTTAAATGACTAACATGCAGGTCAATTTCCCCCCTTTGGGTGGAGCTTAGTACCGCTCCATGTTGTCCGCATATAAGCAGTTGTAAGCGACTAACATGACGACAGCCCCGATAAAAAATTCCTGAATCTGGATGTACCTCTTGACAGATTTCGCCACGGGAATCCAGCATCGCAAAAGTTTCGCCATTCTTCAATACAAATGGCGGTAGTGTGTCATGCGGCATGATTTAGCCGTCTTATGGCTTTGCGTTCGCAGTTTTGCGTTTGAATGAGCTGTCGATAGACGTTTTCATATTCCTCGGCTTCTTTGTCTGCACAAAATCTTGATTCAAAGTTTTGGCGTATTTTAAGGCGATCTAGTTTTTCAAGTTGCTTGATTGCAGAAACTGCATTATCAATTGACTCAACTATGTAGCCATTTATTCCGTCATTGATAACTTCAGGTGTTGATCCATTGCGCCAGGCAACTACTGGGGTTCCACATGCATTTGCTTCGATCATAACCAGACCAAAGGGTTCTGGCCAGTCCACTGGAAATAGGAGCGCCAATGCCTGACTTAATAGTTGCTGTTTTCCTTGATCATTGATTTCACCAATGAATTCAATCTTGGCATTTGCCGCAATCATTGGGGCGATATGTTCGCGGTAGTATGCCTGGTCTGCATGGTCTATCTTGGCTGCTATTTTTAGTGGTAGTCCCATGCGATTGGCGATCTCAATGGCTCGATCAATGCCCTTTTCTGGTGAGATGCGACCAATGAATGCAAGATATTGAGCAGTGCCATTCGTTTGCTTGTATTCATAGAGGTCCCTGGGTAATCCATGGTGAATTGTTTTAAGCCAATTAGCATTTGTGCAAGGGTGCCTTTGGGAGTTTGAAATTGATACCAGGGGAATCTTATTGAATTGTTTGAGTAGTTGTGCGTGATCATTGCCCGTGACTGGCCCATGCATTGTGCTTACATGGGGAATCTCTAAGTGCTTTGCCATGGGAAAATGAGAGCAACCAAGGTGAAAGTGCAATATATCAAATCGATCAATTTGTTCCATTACGTAGCCTAATTGTATTGCTGTATAAACACCAGCGTCACTTATTTGCTCTGAAGTGCGTAATGAGCGTGGTGCACATGGGCAGAGCTCGCCACTTGTTTGGGAGTCGCCACTGGCGAATAAAACAACATCATGGCCCCGATCAACAAGGCTTTCGGTTAGATAATGAACACATCGTTCGGTTCCCCCGTATTTAGCAGGCGGAACGCTTTCGAATAATGGTGCTATCTGTGCGATTCTCATCGCTTGCGAGGGGAATGCATGGCGGCATTTGCGTTTCTGGTTTCAGTTTTGCTGTAGTTCTCCATTGCCTCTAATGCTTAAGGTCGCATTTGTTGCTCGAGGCTACTTTGCCGCTTTTCGATAATGTCTGCGTGGTTAATATGTTCTTTGGCAATGTTTGCTTGCCAAGTTGAGTAAGCACTTGCTTCCCGTGGCTGCTCACAAATTTATTGCTTACATTTAAATGGTAGGCACTCTGCTAGCCGGGCGCCGCCCCAATCATGGCTTTGAATTGCGGCATATTGCAGCTTATTTGCTGCACCCTTACCCCTCTTGGTTTGCGCTGATTCGCCGGAACATGTAGCCCGTGCCCCTGGCGGTCATGATCAGCTCTGGATTTTCCGGGTCATCACCCAGTTTTCCCCGCAGTCGTGAGATATGAACATCTACCACCCGGGTGTCTGAGTGTCGTTCAGGGGTGTATCCCCATACCTTCTGAAGGATTTCGTTGCGACTGAAGGGTTGGCCAGGGCGACTGAGTAATAGCTCCAGCATGCTGAATTCCATGCCGGTTAGGCGTACCCTCTCTTGCTCCTTGAAAACCTGACGTTTATTAATGTCTACCTTCAGGCCAGCCACCTCAATCACCGTAGAGGTTTGGATCACGCCATCGGGGCCTTGGGGCCGTTGCGACCTGCGCAACACGCAGCGGATCCGGGCCTCCAGCTCCTTAGGGCTGAACGGTTTCACCAGGTAGTCATCGGCCCCCAGCTCTAGGGCCGTAACCCGGTTGGCAATCTCACTCACAGCCGTGAGCATGATGATCGGCACGTCTGAATGACTTCGCAACTGCTGACAGACGCTCATCCCATCAAGTTTTGGCATCATTACGTCAAGAACCACCAGGTCTGGTTGTATCCGCCCAAATGCCTCTAGGGCCTCTTCTCCGTCGGATACTGCCGTTACTTGGTAACCCAGCAAAGACAGGCGTGTTTGCAATATCTGCCTAATGCTGGTTTCGTCATCCGCCACAAGGATGCTTAGCTTTTCGCTGGCCGGGGCAGTTGCGGTCATGGGGTTAGTAGCCATGGATGGCAGCCATGGACGCGAGCAGTCTCAAACCTTACTGCGAAGGTTTCCCCAACCGTCGCTTGGGCAAGCACCGGGCTCAAAAACGTACGGCGTGAAGCCGAAGCTAGTTTTTTATCAATGCAGATTTTTGTCTGCCAATAGCATCTGTCGTCCTTTGACCGGCAGCAGTTCCGAGCTACATATGCTGAATTGTTATTGAATATTAACCTTTCCCTGCTGGCCTGGTTCTGGTCCCAGGGCGCAGCCGTGAATAAAAGCCTGTGCCAACGCTCAACTCCGTGCTTCAGCAGGGAGAATGAGGTTAAGGTTTCGTGCTGGCCCCTATGAATCCAACGCTCTCCGAACGGGCCCGCCGGCGGCGCCAGCAGGTTTATTGGCGGGTGCATCCGCCCACACCATTTGCTCTCCCGGCAGAGCCTGAGTTGACGCTGCCCGTGCTCGAAGTTCCGGCCCTGGCCGCCGCTGAGCCCATGGCGCCTGCCGCTCTCCAGTTGTCTGCCCGCCCCTCAGCCTCTGGCGGACCCTTGCTGCTGTTGCTGGAGTTGCTGTTGGTGCTCCTGGATGGCTGGTTCGCCCTGGGGGAGTTGCTGGCCCCCTGGATTACCAACCACCTACGACCAGCTAAAAGTCGGGTGGGCCTCCGCCTGCTGCCGCTGCCTGAGTTGGTGCGCCCAGGCTCAGTTTCAGCAATCCACTACTAGGGCCGCTAGCGCCAGCAGCAGCAGGGCTGGAATCGCCGCCAGGGGCGCTGGGGCGAGCCCTAGGGCTAGGGCCCCCAGGGCCGGTGCCAGCAGGCTGCCCAGCAGTAGGCCCAGGGCGAGGGCGGTAAAACCCCAACCCACCGCCGCGAAGAAGCGGCCGTTGCGCCGCTGCAAGCTCAGCACCGTGAGCAGGGTGGCTAGGGCTAGCAGCAGTTCCGGGGTGCCGGCCTGGGCCCCCGCCAGTAGCAGCCCGGCCAACAACAGAGCATTGCCCCCTAGGGGGATCCAAAGCTTGTTGCCTTCGGCTAGGGCCAGCCTGGGCAGTTTCAATTGGCCCAGTTGCGGCCGGGGCAAGGGCAACAACTGGGGCAGGTTTGGCAGGGCAATGGCTTTGGCGGCACTGGGCACCACCGCTTCCCGCTTGGAGGCCGTGGCAGCTGCGCCCGTGAGTTGCCCCAGTTGACGTTCCTTGAGCCGCTGCATCAGCACGGCGTCGTAGGCGGCCTCAATCCGGGCGCGGCCGTTGAGGTCGTCCCCTTGCAGGCCGGCCAGGCGGTCGTGCTTCGCCTGTTGCACCGCCTCAAAACTGGCCTCCGGGCTGATGCCCAGTTGCTCGTAAGGGTCGCTGTTGTGGGGATCGGGGGGGATGGTGCCCTGTGCCATGGCCATTGGCCCTTTGCTAGGCAGCGTATCGGGCCCAGTGCCCAGGATGCCAAAACTGAGACCAGTCAGAGGCTGATCGGCTCCAGGCCACTCACCACCGGTGCCACCGCGGCCAGGCCCAGTTCGGGGTGATCCTCCCGCAGTTGGTTGAGATTCCATTCGTTCTTAAACAGCAGCACCGGCCGATCCCAGGCATCACGCACGGTTTTGCAGTTAAAGATGCGTCCCACCTTTTCCAGGGCTGGCCAGCCGCCGCTCACCCAGCGGGCCACGGAAAAGCCCAGGGGTTCCAGGCGGGTGGGTACGCCGTATTCATGTTCGAGCCGGTATTGCACCACCTCCAGTTGCAGTTGCCCCACCGCCGCCAGGATTGGATCGCGTTTGCTCTGGTCTGTGTCGTAGAGGATCTGCACGGCCCCCTCCTCCCGCAGTTCATTTACCCCCTTGCGGAAACTTTTGAAAGCGGAGGGATTGGGATTACGTAGCCAGGCAAAGATCTCGGGGCTGAAGCAGGGGATACCTTCGTATTCCACCTTTGGGCCCATATAAAGGGTGTCGCCAATCGCAAACATGCCGGGGTTATTGAGACCGATCACATCCCCGGGATAGGCCTCTTCCACCACCTCGCGCTCCTGGCCAAATAGTTTTTGGGGCCTTGAGAGCCGAATCGCCCGGCCACTGCGGGCGTGTTGCACCGTCATGTCTTTTTCAAATTTCCCGGAGCAAACCCTTACAAAGGCCACCCTGTCCCGGTGGCGGGCGTCCATGTTTGCCTGCAGTTTGAAAACAAAGCCGCTGAATTCCGGGCGGAGCGGATCTATCGGACCACTGCTGCTCTGCCGGGCCATTGGTTTTTGGGCTAATTCCATGAAGGCATCAAGGAAGGGGCGAACGCCGAAGTTGGTCATGGCGCTGCCGAAGAAAACCGGGGTGAGTTCGCCGGCATGGACCATTTCCAGATCCAGCTCGGCCCCAGCGGCCTCCAGCAGTTCCAGTTCCTCTAGGGCCTGGGCCAACAGTTCCGGTTCCACCAGTTCGGCTAGGGCGGGATCACCGGCCTGAATTCGCCGCTCGCTGGCCTGGCGACCGCGTTCGGCCCGTTCAAACAACATCACCTCATGGCTGCGGCGGTCGATCACGCCGCGGAAGCGTTCGCCGCTGCCGATCGGCCAGTTCACGGCCCAGGGGGTGAGACCGAGTTCCTTTTCGATCTCATCCAGCAACTCCAATGGTTCCCGTCCGGGCCGGTCCATCTTGTTGATGAAGGTGAAGATCGGAATTTGCCGCATGCGACAAACTTCGAACAACTTGCGGGTTTGGGGTTCGAGGCCCTTGGCGGCGTCTTCCAGCATCACGGCGTTATCCGCTGCCGCCAGGGTGCGGTAGGTGTCTTCCGAGAAGTCTTGGTGGCCAGGGGTATCGAGCAGGTTGATCGTGTTGCCCTGGTAATCAAACTGCAAAACGGTGGAGGTGATCGAGATCCCCCGTTGTTTTTCCAGTTCCATCCAGTCGGAGGTGACCCGCCGTTGTTCGCCGCGGGCCTTAACGGCACCGGCCTGCTGGATCGCCCCCCCATAGAGCAACAGTTTTTCCGTAAGGGTGGTTTTACCGGCGTCTGGGTGGGAAATAATTGCGAAATTACGGCGTTTGGCTACGGCCTGGCCCAGTTCGCTGCCGAGGCTGTTTTCGCTGCTGGCGACCATGGGGGACTAAGGGGGCGATCCCCCAGCTTCCCATCCCTTTAGCTTGAGCTTCTGCAGCGCTTATTTGCCTTGGTCTCCCCCCGCCCGAATTCGAACCCCGCCAGCGAGGCTGTGTTCAACAATCCCGATGGCATGGGCATGGCCTTTAGTGAAGCCTGGGAGGGCTTTGATCGGCGCCACCCGGGCCATGGGCTCAGCCGTGAGCAGAAGCTGGAGCAGGTGATGCAGGAGCTGGCAAACCATCCCTTCCTGATCGAAGCGCCGGAGCAGGCCCGAGAGCTGGTGGCCTTTCGCATGCGGCTGCTGGGTTATTGAGCCAAAGCGCTGCCACTGGGGTGCGCCCACTCTTGCGGCCCCTACAGGTGGCGTTAACCTTGGCCGATCAAGCCCCCAGTGACCCAGCGCCGTGACCCTCACTCCCACCCGTCCAGACGAGGCTGAGTTCACGGCAGAAGCCTCCCCCCAGCCTGATTTTCCGGCCACAGCCCCGGCGGCCAACCCGGTCTTTTACCGCACCTACAGCCGCAAAACCGCCCAGGGCCGCGAGAGCTGGCATCAGGTGTCTGAACGCAACCTTGAGGGCCTGCGCCAGCTGGGGGACCTCAACCAAGGCGAGGTGGAACTGATCCGCAGCATGCAGCGGCGGCAGCAGTCGTTGCCCTCCGGCCGCTGGCTCTGGATTGGGGGCACCGCCTGGATCGACCGCCAGGAAAATTTTTCCGGGGCCTACAACTGCACTTCCACCAACCTGGTGGATTGGGAAGCCTTCGGCCTGATGATGGACTTGGCGATGATGGGCTGCGGCACGGGCGCCATCATTGAGCCCCATCTGATTAGCCGCCTGCCGGCGGTGCGCAATCAGTTGGTGATTAGTGCCGTTACCGATATTGGTGCCACCCCGGCCGGCCAACGCCAGGAGCACACGAGCCACAGTATTGATGGCCAGCAGGTGTCAATCAAGGTGGGAGACACCCGTCGCGGTTGGGTAGATAGTTATCAGTTGCTGCTCAATCTCTGCTCCGATGAGCGCTTCAACGGTCCGATTGAGATCAGTATTGATCTCTCGGATGTGCGGCCGGTGGGTGAAACCCTCAAGGGTTTTGGTGGCATGGCTAATCCGGTCAAGTTGAAGGATCTCTATGGCCGGGTGGCCCAACTACTAAATAAGGCCCAGGGCCGTCAACTCAGCTCCGTGGAGTGCTGTTTGTTGATCGATGAGGCGGCCGTAACGATCGTGGCCGGCAACATTCGCCGCAGTGCTGGCATGCGTCAGTTTTCTGCCGATGACAGCGCCGCCGCCAATGCCAAAGACAACCTCTGGCAGCAGGATGCCGAGGGCAATTGGCGCATTGACCCTGAGCGCGACTCGTTGCGCATGGCAAACCACACCCGGGTGTTTCACACCAGGCCCAGCCGCGAACTGGTGTTGGAGGCGGTGAACCGCCAGTTTCAATCTGGTGAGGGGGCGATCCAGTTCGCCCCAGAGGCAATCGCCCGCTCCAATGCAGACCTGCTGAATACCCCCGAACTGCGCAGCGAATTCCAGGCCATCTATTGCGACCAAGGCCGTGAGGAAGCGGGCCGTTGGTTACAGCTCAACCACCCAGAGCTGAGCGCCGCCGAGTTGGAACACCGCCTCGGCCGCTATGGCCTCAACCCCTGTGGTGAAATTCTCGGCGCTGATTTCCACTGCAACCTGGCGGAGGTGCACCTCAACCAGATCGATCCCAGGGATCTGCAGGGCCAGCAGGATGCCTTCAAGGCCGCCGGCCTATCGGTGGCTTGTTTGCTGAACCATCGCTTTGAGGTGGAGCGCTATCGCCAGAGCCGCGCCTGGGATCCAATCGTGGGGGTGAGTTTCACCGGCCTGTTTGATTTCTTCGTGCATGCCTTCGGCACCCCCTGGTTGCAGTGGTGGGAGGCCGGCCGGCCTGAAACCGAGCAGGGTTTGAGCTTCAAGGCCCAGGAGGCAGAGTTCCTGGGCCGCTGGAAGCAGATTGTTAATGAAGCCGTTTGGGATTACTGCGACCGCCATGGCCTGCGGCGGCCCAACCGCTGCACCACCGTGCAGCCCGCCGGCACCAAGAGCCTGCTCACCGGCGCCAGCCCCGGTTGGCATCCCCCCAAGGCCCAGCGCTTCATCCGTCGGATCACCTTCCGCAAAAACGATCCGGTGGCCCTGGCCTGCCTTGATTACGGCTACACGATCGTGCCTTCCCAATCGGATAAAGATGAGCAGGGGCGCCTGCTGGATGACCCCTTTGATCCCCGTTGCAGCGAGTGGTTGGTGGAAATCCCCACCGAAGTGAGCTGGGCCAGCATCCCTGGAGCCGATGCGGTGGAGATCAATAACTTCTCCGCCATGGCCCAGTTTGATTTCTACATGCAGGTGCAGCGCCACTACACCGCCCACAACACCTCCGCCACCGTCGAGTTCCGCGAGAACGAGATCGCCGAGTTGTCGGAAGCGATCTACCAGGTGATCGCTAAGGGGGATGGTTACATCTCTGCGGCCTTGCTGGCCCGTTTTGACGCCAATGCCACCTTCCCGCGCCTGCCCTTCGAACCCATAGACCAAGCCACCTACGAGCGGCGGCAACGGGAGGTGCTGGAGCGGCGCCGCTGCAGTGATTTCTTCGAGGCGCTGCAGCGTTACGACGGCGGTGAACTGCAGGAGGCGGGCCCAGCCGGCTGCGATTCCGACAAGTGCCTGCTGCCCCTAGCCAAGCAGGGCTAGGGCTTTGGCAATACCCTGTGGCAAACTAGCTTCCGCAGGTTTGCCCCCAGGGTTGCTGCATTGGAGGGGTGGTCGAGTGGTTGATGGCTCTGGTCTTGAAAACCAGCGAAGTGAAAGCTTCCGCGGGTTCGAATCCCGCCCCCTCCGTTCGGTGTTGCTTAAGTAAGGCGCTCTAAAGGAAGGGCGCGGATGATGGCTTCGGTTGTGGGGCTTATGGGCCGCGCAGCGGCGGGCAAGTTGTTACCTCGATATTCCTCACGACCCACGCGACTAGGTGTCTTGAGATCTTGGAAGGCCTGTAGCCACTTTGCTCGCTACACAGCCCTAATGCTTAATCAAGCCCTGTGAATAAGTTTGATCAATCATATGCTCGGCTGCGGTGGGCGATCCGCACAACAAGAACCAATAGTTGATTGTCATTGATCTGGCAAATAATCCGATAGTCACCTACGCGGTAACGCCAGAGCCCCACCTTCCAGTCCAAGATCGTGGATCACTTGATCTAGGGTGATACAGGGCTGATCCGATCGCCTGTGAGCCTCTAGTGCCGCCTCACCTAGGTAGGCGTCCTCACCGATGTGGCCATGTAGTACCTGGTTTCATTGCTTTGGGCCAGACCAGGTTATGCAGATGGCCGTTTCAGAGGGACCGCTGGCAAATAGGCCGCAGTTGAAGTAGGAGGAGTTTGGCCTTTCAACGAGTATTGCGTGGTGAATAGCTGAATTAAGCCAGGTATCCACCACTCTTTGTTCACTCCAATAGCCTCTCTGGGCGGGGCAGGCGATTACTTCTCCGATCGGATGAAAGGGCAAGGGAGAAGCAGTGCTTTGCAGTTGCCCCCAGAGTTGTCGGTTGTGATCACATTCCCCCTGTTGCAGAAGCTGACTGCCTAATGTTTCCAGGTAACTAGCGCTGATTGATTCCAGGGCTGGCGGTAAAGGGGCCAAGGCTGCTTTGCCCTCTGCTGCCCTGGCTAAATTTATTTTTTCAAGCACAATGTTTCCGGTTTGGCCATGGGCTGCAATTCCAAACAAAAACAACACCAGGATTGATTTGTTTAGCAATGACATGGCCTGCCGGCGGCTGAATGGCTCCAATGCTGCCACCACTGGGCAGTCACAGGGCAGGATGGCGGGGGTTCGTAGTGCTGAGATGGGTCCGCTACCGCTCTGGTTTGTGTGGGCGCTTGGCTCAGCGGTGTTTGCTGGCATCACAGCAGTGCTGGCTAAGGCTGGCCTGGAAGACGTGGATCCGGATCTGGCCACCCTGGTGCGCACGGGGATCGTTGCCCTGTTTCTGCCCTTGCTATTGGTGGCGGCGGGGAAATGGAGTAACCCCTTTGAACTTTCTGTTCGTACCTGGTGGTTCCTCGGTTTTTCTGGGATTGCCACTGGACTTTCCTGGATTTGTTATTTCCGGGCCTTGAAGGCTGGCCAGGCCTCCTTGGTGGTGCCAGTGGATCGGCTCAGCCTGCTGGTGGTGGCCCTGCTGGCCTTTCTGTTCCTGGATGAACGCCCCTCGATCTTGGGCTGGATAGGGCTGTTATTGGTGGGCGGCGGGGGGCTGTTGTTTTCTTTGGGGGGTTGAGAGCAGCGGCTTAGTAGCGGCGATCCCAGGGTTGGGCTAGGGGGGCGAAACCAAAAAACTCCAGCTCCTGGGCCACGCTGCCGCCCCGTTCCAGCCGCACTATGCCCAGGGGTTCCAGGGGACCCAGCCGTTTCATCCAGTCTTTGGTTTCTTGCTTCTGCTCTGGATTGCGCAAACTAAAAAGCACCCCCGAACGGCCAGCAAAGCCATCGGCTGGTTGCCAAAATAAAAATCCCCTGGCATCGCTACTGAAGGTGGTGTATTCGGCTTTGCTATCTGAACCCAGGGCCAGGGCTAGGAAGCCCGGTTCGTAGTAACGGCGGCCCACGATCAATGGGGTTTTGACCAGGGCATTCCAGAGTTTTGGTTGGGCCTTAAGGGCCTCCCTTAGCTTTTCGGGGGGCAGTAATTCCCTGGAGGAATCGATGCTGACCGGCAACAGTGGGTTGGCAAATCCAAAGCGCACATGGCTGGCGGCCAGCAGGCAAAGGATTGGCGGTAGGCCAATGCTGAACCAGCTCCAGGCCGGCAGCCAGCGGGCTCCCCTGGCCTGGGCTGCCGCCAGCCGCTCGCCCGCCAAGGGCAGCAGCAGCCACCAGACCGGCACCAGCCAGCTCACCAGCACCTGCATCCGCCCCGCCAGCAGCAGAAACAACAGCATTTGCGGCAGGGCTAGCCAGCGCAGCAGCAGCCGAAAGGGGCTGGCCCGATCGGGCCGATGGGGGCCGGCCCCCAGCAACAACAGAACGCCGATGCTGGGGAACAGCGCCAGCATCTGGGTGAGTAAAAACAGCGGCGGGCCGCTGGGGTTGAAGCCACTGGCGGCGCTGGTGCGGGCCCCATGGAAGAGGATCGAAATCCAACCGTGCTGAGCATTCCAGATCCAGAGCGGACTGGAGACCAGGGCCCAGGCGGCCAGGGCTGTAACTCCTTCGGCACTGAACAGGCGGCGGCGGCGCTCTGGCTGGCAGAGGGCCCAGATCAGCAAACAGCCCAGCAGCGGCAGGGCCTGGTATTTGCAGAGGGTGAGCCCGCCCAGCAGCAGTCCCAGCAGTCCCCAGGGGGCATCCACTGCCAGCGCATAAATAACGGCACTGAGCAGCAACAGCAGCGGCGCATCCGGCAGCAACAGCACCCCGCCACAGGCCAGCAACAGCGGCGAAAGGCCCGTTAGGGCCGCTGTCCAGAGGCCGGCGCCGCGGCCCAGTTGCCGTTGGCTGGCCAGGGCCAGCAGGGCCGAGGCCAGGGTGTAACTGATTACCGATGGCAGCCGTAGGCCAAAGCTGCCGAAGGGCAGATGCAGCCCCAGCCAGGCCCAGACCCCCACGGCGGCGGGGTGGTCGAAATAGCTGAGGGCGAGGTGGTGTCCGTAGAAGAGGTAATAGGCCTCGTCGTAGCCCGGTGGTAAGAGGGCGGCAATCGCAAGCCGCAGCAGCAGCCCGGCCAGCAGGATCAGCAGTAGGGGCACCATCAACTTGCTTCCGGCAGCAGTAGGCAAACGCTGAAGCCCCCCTGGGCGGAATCTTTAAGGTCCAGCCGTCCCCCATGGGCTTCTGCCACCCGGCTGGCGATGGCAAGACCAAGGCCGCAGTGGCCGCTGCCGCCCCGGGAGGCATCGAGGCGATGGAAGGGCATTAACGCTTGCTCCCTTTGCTCCTTGGCGATGCCAGCCCCCTGGTCTTGGATGCAAATGCTCACCTGACCCTGTAGGCGCTGCAGCTGGATCAGCACCGGCGGTTCACCGTAGGAGAGGGCATTGTCCACCAGGTTGCTAATCGCCCGGCCTAGGGCCACCGGTTGCACCAGCGCTTCAATCGCTTCCAGTTCGAGTTCGAGCGGTTGGCCGTCGTAGCGGGCCGCCAGTTCACCGATCAGATCTTGCAAAGGCAGTCGCACCCGTTCTTCCGCCTGGCCGCCGCCGGCAAATAACAGAAATTGGCCGGTGATCCGTTCCAGGGCATCCAGATCAGCCTGGGCCTGGGGGCTGCCCGATTCCATCGCCAGCCGCAGCCGCAGCCGCGTGATTGGACTTTTAAGGTCATGGGCGATGCCGGCCAGCATCGTCGCCCGTTCCGCTTCACTGCGTTCGAGGCGGGTAAGCATCGAATTGAAGCGCTGGCTCAGCCTTTGCACCTCCACGGCCCCCTCCTTGGGCAGGGGCGCCGGCCGTTCCTCCAAGCCCACCCGCCCCAGGGCCCGTTCCAGCCGTTGCAGCGGCCTTTGCACCTCCAGCAGCAGGAAGAGTCCGCCGGCCACCACGCTGCCGCTCAGCAGGGAGAGGGAGGCCAGCTGCGGATCCGGTGGCCACCAGTTGTCGCTGGGAAGGGGGGCAAATAGCCAAACCTTTTCTAGGGGACTCAGCAGTTCCACCCAAACCCCATTGCCAGGGTTTTCTGTGGGCACCACTTCCGGGCAGTGGTGCAGCCGTTTGCATAGTTCCAAGCGCAGTTCCTGGGCCCGTTCCTGGGGGAAGTTTTCGCCGAAGCCTGGCGCTGGTGCCTCGGTGCTCAGTCGCAGGCCGCTGAGCTGGGCCACCACCGAGGGGGGGAACCGCTCCAAGGCCACTTCACTGAGGCGGATGCCACTGGCCAGATCCCGGCCCATCTGTTCCATCTGGGCCCTGTCCAGCCTTTGGCCCAGCAGCAACTGCAACACCCCGAGGCTTGCCCCCCAGCTCAACAGCAGAAACAGGGCCAGCCGCAGCAGCAGGGCCCCGGAGGGGAGGCTCATCGGCTATTTACTGCGGGGGGTGCCATCCGGTACAAACACATAGCCATAGCCCCACACCGTTTGCAGGTAGCGGGGCCGGGTGGGATCCGGCTCGATCAGTTTGCGCACCCGCGACACCTGCACGTCCATGCTGCGGCTATCGGTCTCACTGCTGGGTCCCCGCGCCAGTTCAATCAACCGCTCCCGCGAGAGGGGCCGGTGCGGGTTTTGCACGAAGGCGGCCAGCAGGCCGAATTCCCCGCTGGTGATAACCACCGTTTGCCCATCCCGTTCCAGGGTGCGGGCGGAGAGGTCGAGGCTGTTGTTGCCGAAGTTGATCAGTTCGCCATCGGCCAGGGGGGTGCCCGCTGGCATGGCGCCCCGGCGCCTCAGTACCGCTTCGATCCGGGCCGTTAGTTCCCTGGGCATGAAGGGTTTGGCCAGGTAATCGTCGGCCCCCTGCTCGAGGCCAATGATGCGATCCACCGCCTCCCCCCGGGCGGTGAGCATCACCACCGGCAGGTCGTCGCCGCTGTCCCGCAGCCGCCTCAGGATCGTGAGCCCGTCGTCGCCGGGCATCATCAGGTCGAGCACCACCAGGTCGGGCCGCTGGAACTCGAGGCGGGCGGTGAGCTGCTTGCCGTCATTGAGGGTGCGCACCTCATAGCCCTGTTCATTCAGGTAGCTGCTCAGCAGCTGTCGCAGTTCCGGATCGTCATCCACCACCCAGATGGTCTGCGCCTTGGCCATGGCCGGGCTTGCTTCAGAGGATGGGTGGACTGTATGGGCGCCGGCAAGGGGAAACCAGCCCAGGGATCAGTCGGATTCCGTCACAGCTTTTAAGCCGGTGTTGGCCCCTGCTTGGCGTTTTCGTAGGGGGGCTTCCATAGGGTTGGGCGATGAGTCGCCCCCTTGCCCTGCTGCTGCTTGTGTTAGCCCTGGCCCTACCAGCCGTCGCCCAAGATCCAGCGGCCATGCAGGAACACCGGCGCCGCATGTTGGAGCTATTCCATCGTTTGGATCGCGATGGCGATGGCAAGTTGCAACCCGCCGATATGCAGGGATACCCGCGCCTGCGCAGCCTCGACCGCGATGGCGACGGCCAGGTGGAACTGCGGGAGGTGGCCCCGATCGGCGAGCCTTTCCTGGGGGAGCGGCTGCTGCAGGTTTTCCGGGCCGCTGATCGCAACGGTGATGGCCTGCTGAGCCTGGAAGAGACCTCGCTCCTGCCAGGCATCCGTGATCACTTTGGCCGCTTTGATCGCAATGGGGATGGCCTGGTAAGCCTGGAGGAACTGATGTTGTTCCGCCGTTCGCTCGCCCCCAAGCGATTTCGCCAGGCAGAGTGAGGCTCCACTGACCGAAGCCCATGGATCGATCCGTGCGGAAGCAGTTGATGGCCGAAGCCCGGGCTGAGGCGGAGCAGGGTTGGGCCGAGGGGGGGATCCCGATTGGGGCAGTGATCGCCACTGAAACCGGGGAGGTGTTGGCCCGGGGTCACAACTTGCGGGTGCAGAACGGTGATCCCACCTCCCATGGGGAAACCCAGTGCATTCGCAATGCCGGTCGCCGCCGCGATTGGCCTGAACTCACCTTGGTCACCACCCTTTCCCCCTGCCCGATGTGTGCGGGCACGGCGGTATTGCTGGGCTTCAAGCGGGTGCTGATTGGTGAGCGCCGCAGCTTTCAGGGGGCTGAACAGTGGCTGCTAGATGCCGGGATTGAGGTGGATTGCCTCAATGACCCGGCCTGTGAGGCCCTGATGCAAAAGATGCTCAGCGAAAAACCTGACCTCTGGGCCGAAGATATAGGCCTATAATGACCAATCGATTGTTTCGATATAGGCAATCAAAATTGAGCCAATAATCAGAAGAAAAGTTATCAATAGTGCCGTTCCCACCATTGTCATAGATCCTCGCGTGCCGAATGGCATACAGTATTAGTTATTGAGAGATTGATAACTGCCCCGGATACCTATATGCGGCAGTTGTGCCGCATATAGGCGAATTTTTGTCCAGGAGCTTTGTTTAAAGGTGGCGATCCAGCAGGTAGCTGGGGGCGCTGGGCTCGCTGGCGCCTCCCTTGGGGCGCTTGCCAGCGCGCCTGAAGCGGGAGCCGAGGCCCTCCGGTCCAAAGCTGCCAGGGCTGAACACCCGCAGCAGTCGCAACAAGCCACCGGTCAGAAGCACCAGGCTGGTGGCTACCAGGATGATCAGCAGCAGGGCGCCTACCAATTGCAGCAGGCCAGCCCCCAGTTGCAGCAGCCCCATGGTGATGTTGCGCAGGGCGGTGCTGAAGAACAGCACCGTGTCCAACCGGTTGGGCAGCTGGGAGAGGCCAAACATCAGGCCGGCGCCGGCGGCGATCCAGGCCACGGCCAACAGGCAGGCTTGAAAACGTCCCGGTGGCCGCGGGGCCTTGCGCAGGGAACGGATTTTGGCGGGGCGATGGCGCATGGTCTGCAACCTATCGATCCCCAAGGGTCGGTCAATCCCCAGGGGGACTCTCTGGCGGCTGTTCCAGATAGCCCACCTGCACCATCCAGCGAACGAACTCCTCCACCACCAAGCTGTTGGGGCACTCCACCAGGCTCAGGCCGCGCACGGTGCAGTCCCCTTGGCCCCCGTGGTGGAGGCTGAGGTGAAAGTCTTCGCCACTGAGGCCGCACACCTCCGGGTCACTGCGCACGATCACATCTAGCTCTGCCCCCAAGCGGGTCACGAGGCGCCGTAGGTCGCTCCAGCTGGGGGGGGTGGTCATCGCTGGCTCGTGGTTGGGGCTGGGGGTTGGGCTGCTGGGCGCTTGCGTTCGGGTAGGGGGATCACACTGGCCAGGCCGGCGGTGATCAGCAGGGCCCCCAGGGCCGCCGCCGGCGCTGCCCAGCCGGTGGCAGCTCCTTTTCTGCGCGGTTGCTCCCGGCGCCGCAGGGGCTGAGGGGCGGGCAGGGGCAGGCTGATGCCGAGGCGCTGGTCCTGCAGCATTTGATCGAGGCACTGGGTGAGGTCCGCCAGTTCGGCGTCATCCAGCTGTAGATCAAGCGGCTCCGTATTGGCCTGACTGCTGCGTAGTTGCAGCCGATGGCCCTTGCCCCGGGGTTCCAGGCTCACCGGCGAGCTGGGGTCCCCCTGGGGGCAGGGGTGATTGCTCACCAGGTGGCGCACGTAGGGCTGCACGGCGGCCACCAGGGCCTGGAGGTGCTCCAGTTTTCCCTGCAGGGCGGCCCGCTGGCCCAGGTTCAGTTCCCAGCCGGTGAGGATGCTCAGCCGTTGGCCAGGAACCCCGTCGCTGGCGTCGCTGGGGCTGGCGCTCACATCGGGCAGGCCAGTGAGATCAAGGCGGCAGCTGGATTCTTCAAAGTGCAGCTTCAACTGCGCAGAGCTGAAGCTGGAAATACCGCTGAGGGAGAAGTTAGTCATCGGCTGCCGTCCATCAGGCTGGCCTCTAACCGTTGTAGCCCACCGGGGCCGGCACAGAACAGCAGGGTTTGCACCACCTGCCGCCGCAGGCTTTCGCCTTCGCTGGAATCGATAAGTAGGCGGATGGCACCGCGTTTCTCGTTCATCCGTTCCTGGATTAGTTCGCGATAACGGCTGCTGAACAGTTCCCAGCGTTGGCTGTTCAGTTGTTCAGGTTCGCTGCTGGATAGCAGTTGCCGCAACATCGGGTAAAGCCGTTGGGAGAGGCTGCACACCAGCTGCACCAGGCCCTGCTGTTCCTGGCTGGACAGTTCCCCGCGGCGGCTGGCCCGGCGCAGGGGATTGCGACAACGGGATTTCCAGAGGGCGACCCGATCGGGGAAGGCAGCGGAGAGGCCGAGCTGTTCACAGCTCCAGAGCATGGCTTCGCTGCCATGGAGATCGAGGGCCTCAATCGCCAGCAGCAGCAGGTCGAGCCGTTCCAGGCCGCGGCGCGGCAAGGGTCTACTGGGCGGATGGGCAGGGGAGTCGGTCAAAGGGCGGGGGCGATGGCTGCGATGATGGCAGCAGGGCAGGGATGCCGTCACCCCCTGTCACCGTTGCCACAGCCATGAGTATCACCCTGGATCAACAGCTCAAGGCGTTGGTCAGGGATGTGCCTGATTTTCCTAAGCCCGGCATCCTCTTCCGCGATCTCACCCCGTTAATGCGCGACCCCAAGGCCTGGCGCCTGGTGGTGGAAGGGCTGGCCAACCGTTGTGATGGCCATCGGCCGGAACTGATTGTGGGCATTGAGGCCCGCGGTTTCATCGTTGGTAATGCCCTGGCTTTTGCCATGGGCCTCGGCTTTGTGCCCGTGCGTAAGCCCGGCAAGTTGCCTGGACCGGTGGAGGGCCTTGATTACAGCCTCGAGTACGGCAGCGATCGCCTGGAGATCCAGCAGGATGCCCTGGCCGGCGGTCCCCGGGTGTTGATCATCGATGACCTGCTCGCCACCGGTGGCACCGCTGCGGCCTGCGCGGGGCTGGTGGGCCAGGCGGGCGGTGAGGTGATCGGCTATGGCTTCGTGGCCGAACTAACCGACCTAGGCGGCCGCCAGCGGCTGCCCGGGAGCGAACCGGTGGAATCGCTGATTCTTTACTAACTTTCCGTTATTGGCGGTCCTGCCAGTCGTACACCTTATTGAGCTGGCCCAAGCTCAACAGGCCAAATCGCCAGAGGGTCACCGGCAGCGGTGCCTGCTCCTGGATTGATTGGCGCACCCCGAGGGCAAGGGCGTCATCACTGAGGCCGATGTCCCGGCGCAGAAAATCCACCAGGGCCGAGGGGGGGACAGGTTGTGGCGATGTGGTGATCACCATGGCCGGGGCGGAGAGGCTGGGGGTAAAGGGAAACTGCGGTCTCAGGCTTGAGTGTGCCGCGGATTACACCTAATGGCTATTAAGAGCACATTAAGAGGCCTGATTATTCAGGATTAACCCCTTTTTTGTCAAGGCTGCGGGGTCCGAGGCCGTAGGTGGCCAGCTGAAGCAGCCCCTGGCGCAGGGGTGCGCAGCGGCCCAGCAGCTCGAGGGCAAGGCTGCGCAGGGCCTGCAGCAGCGGTTGGCGATTGGAAAACAGGCGCACCAGCAGGTCTGTGGCCACGAGGGTGGCCAGCAGATCTGGCCAGCGGCGCCGGCCGTAGCGCCGCACCAGTTGCCGCACGCTTTGTTGCCCCTGGCTCACCGCTGTCGCCTCCTGGGCCAACACCGCCACATCACGCCAGCAGAGGTTGAGGCCCTGCCCCCCCACGGGGTGACAGCGGTGACCGCTCTCGCCACAGAGCAGCAGCTTGCCTTGGCCCAGCCGCGGAGCCAGGCGCCATTCCAGGGGGAAGCTGGCCGCTCTGTCCTGGAGGGCCAGCGCCTTGATGCCGGCGGGCAACACCGCCGTGAGTGCCTCCAGGAAGGCGGCTTCCGGCAGGGCTGAACGCTGTTCGCAGCGGTCCAGCGGAGCACTCCACACCACTTGGGCGATGCCCTTGCCCAGGGGCAACACCGCCAGGGGCCCCTCGGCGCGAAACAATTCCCAGGCGGTGTGCTCGCCGTTGCCCTCAAGCTGCACCTGGGCGGTTAGGCAGGCCTGTTGATATCGCCAACCCCAGAAGGGCAGGCCCAGCCGTTCGCGGCTGGGGGAACGGCCCCCTTCGGCGATCACGGTGAGATCCCGCTGGCGGGCCTCTGCCCCGCTGGCGGGCTGCCCCAATAGCAATTCCAGCTCGGGCTGTTGGCGGCAGGCGGCGAGCAAAACCGCCATTAGGGGTGGGTGGTTGAGGATCCAGCCCACTGCCGCGGGGTCTTGGCCTTGGCCTTGGGCGGGGCCCCGGAAGCTCACCTGTTTGGAGCTAGAGCAATCGATAAGTTCGAGCCGATCAAAGGCTTGCCAGTGGGGGGCCAGGGGTTCCCACAGCTCTAATTGCTGCAGTAAGGCCTGGCTGGAGTGGGTGAGGGCATAGGCGCGGCTGCGGCTCTGCAGGGCGGCGGCGCTGGCCGGGTCGTGGAGGCTTACCCGCCAGCCGGCCCGCACCAGGGCGAGGGCGCTGAGGCAGCCGGTGGGGCCGGCACCGCTTACCCAGGCGGTGGGGCGATTGGGCAAGGGGGCCATAAAAAATCCCGCGGCAGTGAGTCTGCCGCGGGATTGGGGAGTGCTGTGAAATTGCGGCGCAGGGATCAGCCGAGGCCGAGGAGGCCGTGGGTGAAGGCTTCGCCGCCCAGGGCGAATTCAGTGGCGAGCAGGGCAATGAAGCCGAGCATCGCCATGCGGCCGTTCAGCTTTTCAGCGCGCTCGTGGAAACCCCAGCCGTTTTCTGAACTCACCACCTGCATGCGGGGTTCAGCGGCAAAGGCATTAAGGCGTCCGCCGTCTTCGGTGGTAACGGTGGCGCCGCGGATGATGGCAGGGGAAGCGGTCATGGCGATCGGTGGAACTTGAAGAAGTTTAACGCAATGTTGCGGAAGGTGACGATTTTTTCGGAATTGCTGCCTGGGCCAGGTTGGCGACGTACCCGAGGCGCCCCAGCAGCGGGCCGGCCATGGCGGTGGTGATCAGCGCCATCAGCACCATCAGGGTGAACAGGGTGGGGCTGATCACCCCGAGGCTCAGGCCCACATTGAGGATCACCAGTTCCGTGAGCCCACGGGTGTTCATCAGCCAGCCCAGGGCCTCGGCCTCCTTTGGGGGTAAGCCACCAAGCCGCCCCATGGCCCAGGTGCCGCCAAATTTGCCCCCAATTGCTACGGCCAGCACCGCCGCTAGGGCCAAGCCCATGCTTAAGCCATGGATTTCCCCAAGGCTGGTGCGCAGGCCGCTCAGAGCAAAAAATACCGGTAGTAAGAGCGTGAGCACGATTTCCTCGATATGCAGCTGCAGCCTGCGGATCAGAGGCCCGTATCGGGGCAGGGCTAGGCCAAAGATGAAGGCCCCAAAGATGTAGTGCACACCAGTTTGTTCGGTTATCACTGCCGAGAGGATTGCTCCGGCAAATACCAGGGCCAATACCAGGGGGGCCAGGCGTCTTTCGCGGCGGTAGTGGCGTTCAAACCAGCCCATCAGGGGGCGTAAACCGAAGAGCAAGATCACTGCCCAGAGGCTGGTGAGCGCCAAGGACGGTAATGCCCCTGTGAGGGAGCCGGAGCGGCTAAATGACACCACCGTTGCCAGTAGCACCCAGGCCAGCAGATCATCCACCGCTGCGCAGGTGATCACAAGCTGGCCAAGGGGCTGCTTGAGCAGCTGGCGATCCCGCAGGATCCTCGCCAGCACAGGGAAGGCGGTGATCGCCATGGCTGTGCCCATGAATAGTGATCCGGCCAGTTGATGCTGTCCTGGTAACAGCTCAGGCATCCAGACTTCCAAGCCCTGGGCCAGCAGGATCCCCAGCGCCAGGGGCAACAAAACCCCCACCAGGGACACCTTGGTGGCCAGCGGGATGCGGCCGCGCAAGTGCTCTGGATTGAGTTCCATGCCGATTAAAAACATGAACAAAATCAGTCCAAGCTGGGAGAGCAAATTCAGTTGCTCAAGTACCGCCGGCGGAAACAGCACGGCCTGGCTGCCAGGCCACAACAACCCCAACAGCGAAGGACCAAGCAAAATGCCACCGATGATTTCTCCTATCACCGGTGGTTGGCCCAGCCCCCGCACCAGTCGACCCATCAGCTTTGTGACCACAATGATCAGCGCCACATCCACCAGCACGGTGGAGAGGCTGCTGAGGCCAAGGCTGGAGCCTGGGATCGTTGCTAGCGCCATGGGGCTATTTAGCTGGTTACGCCTTCAATGCGATCTTCAATCTCCTGGTAGATCTCCTGTAATTGCTGGATGTTTTCTTCGGAGGTTTCCCAGTAGCCACGGCCGTTTACCTCTAGCAGCGTGCCCACAATGCGGCGGAAGCTGTGGGGGTTTAGATCCATCAACCGCTGGCGCATTTCCGGGTCATTAATGAAGGTGTCGTTGGCCTCTTCGTAAACAAAGTTGTCTACGGCGCCGCTGGTGGCACTCCAGCCCAGGGTGAAGTTGAGCCGTTTTGCCACCTCCCGCACCCCCTCGTAGCCGGAGTTGAGCATCCCCTCATACCACTTGGGATTCAGCAGTTTGGTGCGGGAATCCAGCCGAATTGTTTCCCCTAGGGAACGCACCTGGGCATTGGCGGTGGTGGTGTCTGCGATGTAACTGGCGGGGGCCTTGCCGTCGTCCCGCAGGCCGGCAATCAGCTTGGTGGGATCAGAGTCGAAATAATGACTCACATCGGTAAGTGAAATCTCAGCTGAATCCAGGTTCTGGAAGGTCACATCGGCGGTTTTCATCGCTGATTCAAACACCTCGCGGTTCTGGTTCATCTCGCCAGGGTTATCGGCATTGAAGGCAAAGGTTTTGCGGCTCAGATACATCTCCTGCAGTTCCTCCTCCTGTTCCCAGCTGCTGTTTTCCACCGCCAGATTTACGTTTGAGCTGTAGCTGCCGCTGGCATTGGAGAAAACGCGGGTGGCGGCATCCCTGAGCGAAATTCCCTGGTCGGCGGCCTGGGTTTGGGCGTGGCGGCGCACGAAATTCATCTCCAGGGGCTCATCGGCCTCGGCCGCCATCTTTACCCCCTGGTCGATCAGGGCCATCTGGTTGATGAACAGGTCACGGAATACCCCAGAACAATTCACCACCACATCGATGCGGGGCCGGCCCAGCTCCTCTAGCGGGATCAGCTCCAACTTGTTGACCCTGCCGAGCGAATCAGAAACTGGCTTCACACCGATAAACCAAAGGATTTGGGCCAGGGATTCGCCGTAGGTTTTGATGTTGTCTGTGCCCCAGAGCACACAGGCGATCGTTTCGGGCCAGTCCCCCTGCTCGGCCTTTTGGCGTTCGATTAGGCGATCTACCACCACCTTGGCGGCGGCGATGGCGGCCCGGGTGGGAATCGATTGGGGATCGAGGGCATGGATATTTTTGCCGCTGGGCAATACCCCGGGGTTGCGGATCGGATCACCGCCGGGGCCCGGCAGCACGTATTCGCCATCGAGGGCCCGCAGCAGGCTTTCCATCTCCATGTCTGCGCAGATCTGTTCGAGGCAGAAGCGCAGATAGCCAAACAGTTTGTCGAGTTTGCCGGAATCCACCCCAGGGAAGTCCGCCTGGCAGCAGGCCCGCAGCCAGGGGCTGGGCAGCTTGAAGCCAAACCGTTGGAGCAGATTGATCAACCAACCAAAGTTCTGGCGCATCGTCACCCGGCCATCGCGGCCGGTGACTGCCTTCACCATTGAACCCACCGCCAAGCGACTGGTGGCGGTGATCCGTTGGTTGAGTTCCACATCGGCCAGTACCCCGGCGTCGTTGCCCCGGTACACCGCTTCGATGCTGCGCCCCAGGCTTTGGGCCAGCAGGGAAGGCAGGCTTTGGAGCCCCTCCTCTTTCCTTTCCAGGGCGGCGATGCTCACCAGGGTGGCGATCGCCTCCTCCGCAGTGGGGGGCTTGCCGATCGTGTGCAGGCCACAGGGCAGCAGCCGGCTTTCGATCTCCATCAGTTGCCGATATACGGCTCCCACAACGGCGTCGCGGCCGTCTAGGTCGAGGCTGGAGCCATCAACATCGGGCAGCACTACGTCTTTATCAAGGTTGCAGAGCCGGGCCGTTTCAACGATCGCATTCACGATCTGCACACCGCGGCTGCTTTCCCTCAGTTGCTGATAGGAACCCACCAGTTCCCCCAGCTCCTTGAGACCCTTATAGAGGCCAGCATTTTCCGCCGGTGGCGTTAGGTAGCTGATCGTGGAGGCATAGCCCCGGCGCTTGGCGATGGTGGCTTCGGAGGGATTATTGGCGGCGTAGTAATAGAGGTTTGGCAGGGCGCCAATCAGGCTGTCTGGGTAGCAGGTTTCGCTCATGCCCATTTGCTTGCCGGGCATGAATTCCAGGGAGCCGTGGGTGCCGAAGTGCAGCACCGCATCGGCCCCCCACACTTTTTCTAGGTAGGTGTAGTAGGCGGCAAAGCCATGGTGGGGGCTGGCGCTGCGGGAATAGAGCAGCCGCATCGGATCACCCTCGTAGCCAAAGGTGGGTTGCACGCCAACAAACACATTGCCGAAGTGACGGCCGTAGATCAGCAGATTCTGGCCATCGCTATTGAGATCGCCGGGGGGCTTGCCCCAGTTTTCTTCCAATCGTTGGGAATAGGGGGTGAGCCGTTCGTATTCCTCCACCGTCATGCGGTGGGCGATGGCTAGTTCGGGGGAACCTTCCAGCGCTTCTGGATCCTTGAGCACGGCCTCCATCAGCGCCTTGGAATTGCGCGGTAATTCCCCCAACTGGTAACCCCTGGCACGCATTTCTTCCAGCACCCGGAAGATCGAGCCGAATACATCCAGGTAGGCGGCGGTGCCCACATTGCCCTTGTCGGGGGGGAAGCTAAATACGGTGATCGCCAGCTTTTTGTCTTGGCGAGGTTTACGGCGCAGCATGGCCCAACGGATCGCCCGTTCACTGATCGCCTCCACCCGGTCTTGCAGGGTGTGGGCCTTACCGGTGGCATCGTCTCGGCCGGAGAGCACGATCGGTTCAATCGCCCCATCCAGTTCGGGAATGGCGATCTGGAGGGCCACCTGCACCGGATGCAGCCCCAGGTCACTGCCCTCCCATTCCTGGGTGGTTTGAAACACCAGGGGTAGCGCCACCATGTAGGGGCGGTTGAGCCGTTTCAGGGTCTCGATTGCCTTGGGATGGTCTTGGCGGGCGGGGCCCCCCACCAGGGCAAAGCCTGTGAGGGAAACGGCCGCATCCACCAGGGCCCGGTCGGGGTTGAGCGGATCAAAGAAGAAGCTGTTTACCGGTTTTGAGAAGTCGAGGCCGCCACAGAACACCGGGATCACCCGGGCACCGCTGTATTCCAGTTCCTGGATCAAGGCCACGTAGTGGGCGTCATCGCCGGTAACGATGTGGCTGCGCTGCAGCACCAGGCCAATCAGGGGCCCATCACCGAGGTCGCTGCGGCTGTCGCTCCAGTTGAGGTATTCCTTCAGGTCTTCAAACATCCCCGCCGCCATCGGGTGCCAGATGCCCTGGTCGGGGAAGACCACTGGTTCGGCGATGGTTAGTTCTGGCCGGCTGTTGTCCCCCCTGGGGTAAACGTATTTATCAGCCAGCATCAACAGCATGTTGCGGAGGTTGTCTGGCGTGCCCCCCAACCAATATTGAAAGCTGAGCATGAAGGAGCGGGCGTCCTGGGCCTTCTCCACCGGCAGATATTTGAGAACCGTGGGCAGGGTATTTAGCAGTTTGAGCATTGCGTCTTGGAAGCCAGCCCCACTGGCCTCCTTGCGGTTACGCATGAACTGGGCGATGGCACTCTTGCTTTGCCCCAGCTGGGCCATGGAGAAGCTGCCCAGCTTGTTGAGCCGCATCACCTCCGGCATCGAGGGGAAGATCACGGCGGCCTTGAGCCGATCCCGCTGGGGCGCCACCGCCTCCACCACCTTCTGGGCCAGGTCTTCAATGAAGATCAGCGAGGCGATGAAAACATCGGCCTCGGCCAGATCGCTGCAAAACTGCTCGTAATTCTCTTGATCGCGCAGCTCCTCGATCAGGTAGCCGCGCAGGTCCACCGCCAGGTCCCCCCCCTGGTCGTTGAGGGCGTTGGCCGCCAGGGTGAGGGCGTTTTGGTATTGGGGCTCCAGCACCACGTACACGGCCCGCATCACCTGGCGACCCTCCGAGCTGGCTGGGCTCACCCGGCGACTGGCGGAACGGACCTGGGTGAACATGGGCAGGGGGTGTGTCGATCAGGAAAGATTACGAACAGACTGCCGTGACTGTGGCGTCCCCGCCCCAACCGATGACCCAATTGCTTATTCCCGTGGTGGTGGCCGGTGCCCTTGGTCGCATGGGCGCCGAGGTGATCAAGGCGGTGCAGGCCGCCCCAGACCTGGAGTTGGTGGGCGCCATCGACACCAGCCCCGGCAGCGAAGCGGAAGATGTGGGCGAACGCTTGGGCCTGGGGGAGCTGGGGGTGGCACTCAGCTCAGACTTTGAGGCCAGCCTTTGCCTGGCCAGCCAGCAGCATTCCGGGGTGGTGCTGGTGGATTTCACCCATCCGCGGGTGGTGTATGACCACACCCGGGCGGCCCTGGCCTATGGGGTGGCCCCGGTGGTGGGCACCACGGGCCTCAGCCCCGAACAGTTGCAAGACCTGGCCAGCTTTGCCGAGAAGGCCTCGATGGGGGCTGCGGTGATTCCAAATTTCTCCGTGGGCATGGTGCTGCTCCAGCAGGCCGCCGCCGCCGCCGCCCGCTTCTATGACCATGCCGAATTGGTGGAACTTCACCACAACCGCAAGGCCGATGCCCCCAGCGGCACCTGTATCAAAACCGCTGAGCTGATGGAGGAACTGGGTAAAAGTTTCAATGCACCGGAGCTGGAGGAACACGAGAGCCTGGCGGGCAGCCGCGGCGGCCTGCGGCCCAGTGGCCTACGCCTGCATTCGATCCGGCTGCCGGGGCTGGTGGCCCACCAGGAGGTGCAGTTTGGCGGCTTGGGGGAGCGTTATGTGCTGCGCCATGACACCTTTGACCGGGCCGCCTATATGCCTGGGGTGCTGCTCACCGTGCGCAAGGTGCGGCAGCTGCCGGGCCTGGTTTATGGCCTCGAACGTTTGATCTGAGCCGCGATGTTTCTTCCCCTCAAGCCTGGAGAACTGCAGCGGTTGATTCCCGCGGTGGCCAGTGGCCCCCAGTTCAGTTTCTGTTGGGGTAATCCCCAACGGGCCCTGCAGCGGATCCTGATTTCCAGCCTGGGCGGGGTGATTCCCCTGCTTATTTCCGGATCAGCCTTCGGCAGTCGTTGGAGTGGGATTTGGTTAGTGGGAGGTCTCACCATGCTCCTTTATCTGTTGTGGGGGCCGATCCTGGAGGCGGGCCGTCGCAATAGCCAGCTGCGCCGCTATCCAGCGGCAGCTCTTTTTGAGGGGGTGATCGCCGATCTCTACACCAAGGAACGGCTGGAGGGCCGCCAGGAGCAAACCGATAAGCAGGGCCGCCTGGAGCTGGTGGAAAACCGTCGCACCTGGCTCTGCCTCGAGCTGGAGGATGAGGACGGTTACCTGGGCCAGTTGCGCTTTCCGCTCGATAAGAAGCACAAGGCGATCCGCCGCGGCATGACGATCCGTTGCTTGGTGCTATCGGAGCGCCCTGATTTCTCGCGCATCGCCCGGCTTTCCGATGGCTGGATCCCCCAGGCCAAGCTCTGGGTGGGGGATTACCCCTATCTGCTGCGGCCCGCCTTTGAGGAGCTCTGCCTGCGGCGCCTGCGCTAGGGCCGGGGCCAGAGGGCATCCGCCATCCGACAGGTTTGAACCATCGCTGCCACATCGTGGACCCGCACCACGGCGGCCCCCGCCGCCACCGCCTGGCAAACCGTGGCGGCGGTGCCCCAGAGCCGGGCCCGGGGTCGGGGTTCGCCGAGCACTGCGCCGATGAAGCGTTTGCGGGAGGGGCCCAGCAGCAGCGGGAAGCCCTGGGCGGCCAGCACGGCTAGGCCCTGCATCAGGAGGAGGTTTTGGGCTGTGGTTTTGGCAAAGCCCAGGCCCGGATCCCAGAGCAGTTGGCTAGCCCGCACCCCGGCGGCCAGGGCCTGGCTGGTGCGCTCCTGCAGTTCATCGATCACTTCCGCCACCACATCGCCGTAGTGGGCCAGCTGGTCCATGGTGGTGCTGTTGCCGCGGCTGTGGGTGAGCACGTAGGGGCAACCGCTTTCAGCCACCAGGGGCAGCATCGCCGGGTCGGCCCGGCCCCCAGACACGTCATTGACCCAGTCCACCCCCGCCCCCAGGGCCGCCGCCGCCACGGGGGCATGGAAGGTGTCCACGCTCAGCAGCGGGGCCTGGTGGGGGAAGGCGCCCCGGGCTTTGGCGGCCCCGAGCCGTTGCAGCACCGGAAGCAAGCGGGCTAATTCGGCCTCGCTGCCCAGCTGCTGGGCCCCGGGCCTGGTGCTCTGGGCCCCCAGGTCGATCAGGTCTGCCCCCTGGGCGGCCATTTTTAGGGCTGCCGCCAGGGCCCGGTCTGGATCCAGGTGCTGGCCGCCGTCACTGAAGGAGTCGGGGGTGAGGTTGAGCACCCCCATCACGGCGGTGCGCGACCCCCAGGGGAAATCAACCAAGGGCTTTAGGCGGCCGGGAAAGGCTGGTAATTAACGATCCGGGCGAAGCTTTGCGCTTCGAGTGAGGCGCCGCCCACCAGCACCCCGTCGATGTCGGATTGGGCCATGATTTCATCGATGTTGTCGGGTTTTACCGAGCCGCCGTACTGCACCGTGAGGTCTGGATGGCCCACCCAGCTGCGGATCAGGCCGCAAATGCGGTTTGCTTCGCTGGCGGCACAGGTTTTGCCGGTGCCGATCGCCCAGATCGGTTCGTAGGCCACCACCAGCCTGGCGGGGTCGATGCCGTCAAAGCCCTGTTCCACCTGGCGACGGATTACCCGTTCGGTGTCTCCGCTGGAGCGCTGTTCATCGCTTTCGCCCACGCAGAGGATCGGGATCAGGCCACCTGCTTGAGCAGCCCGGGCCCGCAGGTTGATCTGTTCGTCACTTTCGCTGAAATATTTGCGGGGTTCGCTGTGGCCCACGATCGCGTAGGCCACGCCATGTTCCTCCAGCATCCGGGTGGAGATCTCACCGGTGAAGGCGCCATTGCCCTCCCAGTGCACGTTTTGGCTGGCCAGGGTCACGGCACTGCCGACTACGGCCTGGCGAACGGCCTCCAGGGCCGTGAAGGGGGGGGCGAGCACGATGGTTCGGTCCCCGGGGGTGCTGGCCACCAGCGGCAGGAACTGGCTGGCGAAGGACCTGGCTTCAGCGCAGGTCATGTGCATTTTCCAGTTCCCGGCGATCACCACCGGACGCGACGCAGTGCCCACGGATCCTTTAATTGGAGAGTGGATAAACCTAGGTGGTAGGTGGTTGCCCCTCGGCTGGGGCCAGTTGTACCGGCAGGCTTAAGCCCTGAAACTCCACCCGATCCCCGGGCTGCAGTTGCCGCCCCCGGCGCTCTTCCACCACGCCATTCACCTGCACCTCCCCCTGCTGGATGCGCAACTTGGCTTCGCCGCCAGTGCCCACCACCCCTTGCCATTTAAGGAATTGATCGAGCCGCACCCTGAAATACTCCGGCAATGTCGACGTAGCCTGCGCTGATGCTTGCACCCTCCTCGGCCGGCTTCCGCAGGTTGCTGCCTTTGCTGAAGCCCCACCGGGGACGGCTCGCCGCCGGCGGCCTTTGCATGCTGGTGTTTGTGGCCTGTTGGCCGCTGCTGGCCTCCCAGGCAGGCCAATTGATTCCAGCGATTGGTTCCGGTGATTTCCACCGGGTGCTGAAGGTGATCGCCGTGGCGCTCAGCCTGTTTCTGATCCAGAAAGTGGCCCAGTTTGGCCAAGACACGCTGCTGGCGGCCCCGGCCCTGCAGGTGAGCCAGGAGCTGCGGCGCAATTTGTTTGCCCGCTTGCAACGGCTGGAATTCGGCGCCCTCGAAAAGCTTTCCGCCGGCGACCTCACCTATCGGCTCACGGAAGATGCCGATCGGGTGGGGGAGGTGATTTACAAAACCATCCAAGACACCACCCCCAGCGCCCTGCAGCTGGTGGCGGTATTCGGCTACATGGTTTATCTCGACTGGAAGTTGTCGTTGGCCACCCTGCTGCTGGCCCCCCTGGTGGCGGTGCTGGTGAGTGTGTTTGGGGCGCGGGTGCTGGGGGCGGCGGAAAGGAGCCAGCAGCAGGTGAGTGAGCTGGCGGGTTTGTTGGGGGAGGCGATTGGGGGGCTGCCGCTGGTGCGGGCCTTTGCGGCGGAACCCTGGCTGCAGCAACGCTTTGAAACTGAAATTGACCTGCACCGCCGGGCCCGTTACCGCACCCTGCGGCTGCTGGCCTTGCAGCATCCGGTAGTGGGCTTCATCGAAGCGGCCGGGATCCTCACGGTGTTGTTGCTCGGTGCCTGGAGAATTGGCGCCGGCGGCCTCAGTGGCGCGGGTTTCAGCAGCTATGTGGCGGCCTTGCTGATGCTGATTGATCCGATTTCGCACCTCACCACAAACTTCAACGAGTTCCAGCAGGGTCAGGCCTCCCTGCGGCGGCTGCGGGCCATAGAGCAGGAACCGGTGGAAGCGCCGGATCGGCCCGGCGCAAGGCCCCTGGCTCAGTTGGGCGGTGCCCTGGAATTACGGGATGTGAGCTTTGGCTATAGCCCCAGCCAACCGGTTTTGCAGCAGTTGAATTTGCGGGTGGCCCCGGGCCAGGTGGTGGCCCTGGTGGGGCCTTCCGGGGCGGGCAAGAGCACCCTCTTCTCCCTGTTGCTGCGGTTCAACGCCCCGCAACAGGGCCAGGTGTTGCTTGATGGCCTGGATCTCCAAGACCTCCGGGCGGCGGAACTGCGTCGGGCGGTGGCGCTGGTGCCCCAGCAAACCACTTTGTTTTCGGGCACGGTGGCCGAAGCGATTCGCTTTGGTCGCCCCGCCAGCGACGAACAAGTGCGGCGGGCGGCGCAGCTGGCCAATGCCGCTGATTTCATCGAGGCCATGCCCGGCGGCTATGGCGCCCGGGTGGAGGAAAGGGGTAGCAATTTCTCTGGGGGCCAGCTGCAACGGCTGGCGATTGCCCGGGCGGTGCTGGGCAACCCGGCGGTGTTACTGCTGGATGAGGCCACCAGTGCCCTGGATGCGGAGGCGGAGGAGGCGGTGCAGCAGGGGTTGCAGCGGGCGATGGACGGCCGCACGGTGCTGGTGATCGCCCACCGGCTCTCAACGGTGCAGGAGGCGGATCACATCCTTTTCCTGGAAGGGGGTCGCATTGTGGAGCAGGGCAGCCACGACGGGCTGATGATGGCCGGGGGTCGATACCGCGACCTCTGCAACCGACAACTCATTCGCTCCTTTGGCTAGCTATGAACTGGGAATACCGGGTGGTGCACATCAACATCGCCAACGATCCACCCCCCCAGCCGCCCACTCCGGAAGCGGCCAGTGAACGGCTTGGTGGTGCCCTCAGCCCGGAATTCATTGCCCGGGAATTTCCTGAGGTTTATGCCCAGAAGGTGCCTTTGCCCCAGCACCCGGCGGCCCAGTTGCAGCATTTCCTAAACCTGCTGGGTCAGCAGCGCTGGGAGCTAACCCAAACAGCCCAGGTGGGCCCACTTTTGATGTTTTTCTTTAAGCGGCCCCTGCTGCCTGCTGAAAAGGCCACTGCCGGTTAGCTTGCCGAGCGATGAATTGATTCAGTGATGACCGAATCCGGCGACCAGAATCCAGTGCTCACCTTTGAAGGCAAGCGCTATGACCTCAATACCCTGCCCGATGAGCTGAAGGAGTTGGTGCGGGGCATGCAGGTGGCCGATGCCCAGCTGCGCCTGCATGAGGACACGCTCAAGGTGCTGGCGGTGGGTCGCCAGTCGATGGCCCTGCAGCTCAATGAGCGCCTCAAGACCCTCAACCCCCTGCCGGACGCCTGATCAGCCCAGGGGCTCTAGGTCTAGGAACTCAAAGGTTTGGTTATCGGCGCCGTCGGCGGTGCTGATAACCCTTTTTTCGAGTACCCAGTAGTGGCTGCCGGGCAGGGTCACGAAGTCGTCGCTGAACTGGTTTTCAGGGCCCTTGGCCTCGCCCGTGGCGGGGTCGCTGTAGAGGCTGGTGTAGGTGTGGCTGAGGTAGCCGGCGCCGGTGTCGGTGGTGCTTTTGGTGAAGATCGTTACCACGGTGCCGTGGATGTGGCGATGCACCATCGTTACTACGTTGTTGGCGATGCGATAGCGATCGCCGGCCCCTTTGCCACCCACGATTATTTCCAGGCCCACGGCATCGCTATCACCAATGCTGAAGCTGTTTTCGCCGTGGGTTTGTTCAAAGCTGCGGCGCACCCGGTGGATGGTCACCTCCCAGAGCTGAGCGGCGATCGCCTTTTCCACCGCAGGATCAGTGATGCCCTCGAGCTTGGCCTTGAGTTGGGCGTTCACCTCAAAGCTGCCCTCGGCTCGCTGGTCGCCCTGCTGCCAGCGGCAACGGCCTTTGTAGCCACTGAAGCTTGAATCCCAGGTGTAGCGGTTCTCGTAGGCGGCCCTGAACAGTTCACGTCCATCGCTGCCGGGGCTGATCGTTGTTGGATTGGTGGCTGTGGGGGAGGAGGTCATGGCTGGCGGTGGAGATCCTGCAGGGCATTGATTGGTAGGTCATTCTGGGCCTGTAGAGCTGCCACCGCTTCCACCGCCGCCCGGGCGCCCGCCAGGGTGGTCACCGTGGGCACGTGGTAATCAAGGGCGGCCCGCCGCAGGTAACGGTCGTCGTGGGCGGCCTGGCGGCCGATGGGCGTGTTGATGATCAGCTGAATCTGACCGGAACGGATCGCGTCCTCCACGTTGGGGCGGCCCTCATGGACCTTCAGCACCGTGGTTACCGCCAGCCCCGCCCCCCGCAGGTGCTCGGCGGTGCCGCTGGTGGCCACCAGCTGGAAGCCCTGGCTGATCAGCCGTTGGGCCACGGCCACTAGGGCGTCCTTGTCGCGGTCGTGGGTGGAGAGAAATACGGTGCCACTGGTGGGCAGCACCTCGCCGGCGCCCAATTCCGCTTTTGCATAGGCAAGCCCGAAGCTGCTGGCGCTGCCCATCACTTCGCCGGTGGAGCGCATCTCGGGCCCCAGCACGCTGTCGGCCCCGGGGAAACGCCGGAAGGGCAGCACCGCCTCTTTTACCGCCTGGAGGGGCGGCTGGGGTTCCTTGGTGAGCCCTAATTCGAGCAGGCTGCGGCCGGCCATCAGCTTGCTGGCCAGTTTGGCCAGGGGCACGCCGGTGGCCTTAGCCACGAAGGGCACGGTGCGGGAAGCGCGCGGGTTGGCTTCGATGATGAACACCTCGCCGTCCCGGACGGCGAATTGCAGGTTGATCAGGCCGCGCACCTCCAGGGCCAGGGCCAGGGCCTCACTCCAACGGCGGATCGTGGCCAGGGCTTCGGCACCGAGGCTCACCGCCGGTAAACAGCAGGCGGAATCACCGGAATGGATGCCGGCTGGTTCGATGTGTTCCATCAGGCCACCGATCACCACCCGACCTTCGCCATCGGCGAGGGCATCCACATCCACCTCGATGGCGTTTTCCAGGTATTGGTCGATCAGCACCGGTTGGTTGGGGTCCACCTGCACCGCTTCACGCATGTAGCGGTCGAGTTCGGTGGCATCAAAAACCACCTCCATGGCGCGGCCGCCGAGTACATAGCTGGGGCGCACCACCACCGGGTAGCCGATCCGTTCGGCAATGGCGATTGCTTCAGATTCACTGCGGGCAATGCCATTGAGCGGCTGGCGGATCTCCAGCCGCCGCAGCACCGTTTCAAACTGTTCGCGGTCTTCGGCCAGGTCTATGGACTGGGGGGAGGTGCCCCAGAGCTTGGTGCCGGTAGCCTGGCCCTCGGCGCTTTCCAGCCAATGCATCAAAGGCAGGGCCAGCTTCAAGGGTGTTTGGCCGCCGAATTGCACGATCACGCCGCTGGGGTGTTCCGCCTCGATCACGTTGAGCACGTCTTCGAGGCTGAGTGGTTCGAAGTAGAGCCGATCACTGGTGTCGTAGTCGGTAGACACGGTTTCCGGGTTGCTGTTCACCATCACCGTGGCCAGGCCCTCCTCCTGGAGGGCAAAGGAGGCATGGCAGCAGCAGTAATCAAATTCGATGCCTTGGCCGATCCGGTTCGGCCCACCGCCAAGGATCATCACCTTGGCGCGACTTTCAGGTTGCACCTCTGTTTGCGCTGGCAGCAGCTCCAGCTCGCCGCTGGAGTTGAGCCGTTCCAGGGGCCGTTCGTAGGTGGAGTAGTGATAGGGGGTGGTGGAGGCGAATTCGGCGGCGCAGGTATCAACGGTTTTAAACAGCACGTTCACGCCCAGGGCCTGGCGGTGGCGGCGCACTGAAAGTTCATCGCTGCCGCTGGCCCAGGCGATCTGGCGGTCGCTGTAGCCCAGTTGCTTGAGCCCCAATAAGGCCTCGGCCCCCAGCTGATCGAGACGTTTGCCCCGCAATAACTGTTTTTCAGTGTTTAACAGCCCCTGGAGTTTGGCCAGGAACCAGGGGTCGATGTTGCTTAGTTGATGGATTTGTTCAATGCTGCGCCCCTGCTCCAGGGCCTGGCGCAGGGCATAGATGCGTTCTGGGGTGGGGGTGCGCAGCAGCCGGTCGAGTTCCGCCTCCGGCAGGGGCTGGTGGGGGCGGTCACAACCCCAGCCGGCATGGCCGGTTTCCAGGGATCGCAGCGCTTTCTGGAGCGATTCTTCGAAGCAACGGCCAATCGCCATTGCCTCCCCCACCGACTTCATCGAGGTGGTGAGTATTGGCGAACTGCCGCTGAATTTTTCGAAGGCAAAACGGGGCACCTTGGTGACCACGTAATCGATGGTGGGCTCAAAGCAGGCCGGAGTTTTACCGGTGATGTCATTGATGATTTCATCGAGCCGATAGCCCACGGCAAGGCGGGCGGCGATCTTGGCGATTGGGAAGCCCGTGGCTTTGCTGGCCAGGGCGGAACTGCGGCTCACCCGGGGGTTCATCTCGATTACCACCACATCGCCGTTGTCGGGGTTGATGGCGAATTGGATGTTGCTGCCGCCGGTGTCTACACCGATCTCGCGGATGATCGCGATTGATTGGTCCCGCAGCCGTTGGTATTCGCGGTCTGTGAGCGTTTGGGCCGGGGCCACGGTGATCGAATCACCGGTGTGAACCCCCATGGGGTCGAGGTTTTCGATGCTGCAGATGATCACCACATTGTCGGCGGTGTCTCGCATCACCTCCAGCTCAAATTCCTTCCAGCCCAGCAGCGACTGTTCCACCAGGATCTGGTTTACGGGGCTGGCCTCCAGCCCGCTTTTGCAGAAGGCCTGGAATTCCTCGGGGTTGTAGGCGATGCCACCGCCGGCGCCGCCGAGGGTGAAGGCCGGCCGAATGATCAAGGGATAGGAACCGATCTCTTCCCCCACGGCCAGGGCCTCTTCGAGGCTGCGGGCGATGCCGGAGGGGCATACGGCCACGCCGATGCGACCCATGGCCTGCTTGAAGAGGTCGCGGTCTTCGGCCTTGTGGATTGCTTCGAGGTTGGCGCCGATCAATTCCACGCCAAAGCGCTCAAGGGTGCCGTTTTCGGCCAGGGCCACGGCCAGGTTCAGGGCCGTTTGGCCGCCCATGGTGGGCAGCAGGGCATCGGGCCGTTCCCGTTCGATCACCTGGGCCACCACCTCGGGGGTGAGCGGCTCGATGTAGGTGCGGTCGGCCATGTCCGGGTCGGTCATGATCGAGGCCGGGTTGGAATTCACCAACACCACCTCAAAGCCCTCAGCCCGCAGGGCTTTACAGGCCTGGGTGCCGGAATAATCAAATTCGCAGGCCTGGCCGATCACGATCGGCCCTGATCCCAGCAGCAGGATGCGATGCAAATCCGTGCGGCGGGGCATGGGCAGGGGTCAGGCAAACACCCCAAGCTTCTCACTTCCGCCCCCACCCCCGGGGATGTCGCTACGCTGGGGGTTGTCCCAGACGTCCCTGAGCGTCCGCGTCCATGAGTGAGCTCCAGCGCCTGAAAGGGCTGCTGCCGCCAGAAATGCAGAGCTGGGTGTTTGTGGAGGCAGCTGCCTCCACTGATCCAGCCCTGATCAGCCTCGAAGAGATCGGTCGTGACGAGGTGGAAATCCAGCTGGATCTGGAGAAGTGGGACGAGCTCGCCCTAGATCACCGCAACCTGCTCTTCTGGCATGAGGTGGGCCGCATTCAGAACGATGCGATCCCCCGGGATGGCTGGGAGATGGCAGCCCTAGCGATCGGCCTTGGCGGGGCGATCGGTGAACTGTGGGTGCAGGACGGCCTGCTGTTGGTGTTGGCCGTGGGCCTTTCCGGCTTTGCCGGCTACCGGCTCTATCTCAAAAACAACTCTGAGAAGCGCCTACGGGATGCGATTGCCGCCGATGAACGGGCGATCGGGCTTGCCAGCCGCTTTGGCTACACCCTGCCCAATGCCTACAAGAGCCTGGGGGGAGCCCTGAAGGAACGCATCGAGCAAACCCGCAAGAAACGCCAGCGCAGTTTCTTTGAAGACCGCCTGGAGGCCCTGCGCAAGAGTGCTGGTAAGGCCCGAGCCGAAATGGCGCAACAACAGGGCAGTCGCAGTTCCGTGGCCAGTGAAAACGTTTATGGATAGTGAAACTATGAATAGTGAAACCCTTGCCCAGTTGGCGGCGGAAGCAGCCGACGATCGCAAGGCCGTGGACATTCGCCTGCTGCGGGTGGAGGAGGTAACGACCCTCACCGACTGGTTTGTGGTGTGCAGTGGTCTTTCCGATGTGCAGGTGCGGGCGATCGCCCGTTCGGTGGAGGATCGGCTGGAGGCGGAGGTGGGCCGACTGCCGCTGCGGCGGGAGGGGGTGAGCGAGGGCCGCTGGGTGCTGCTGGATTACGGCGACCTGATCGTGCAGGTGCTCACCCCCCAGGAGCGCAGCTACTACGACCTGGAGGCCTTCTGGGGCCACGGCGAATCGATCAGCTTCTGCCAGGCTGACTGAACCTTCAGGCGACAGCTGGGTATGGCTTCATCGATCGGCCGCAGTGGATCCCTTCGGCCGCGCACCCCACCACTGGAGGTGCGATTGCTGCGCAATGGCATTGCCGAATCGCTGCATCGGGTCCATGCGGTGGTTTGTGACCAACGGGGGCGGCTGTTGATGCGGGCGGGGGATCCCCAGCAGCTCAGCTTCATTCGTTCGGGGCTCAAACCCTTCCAGGCCCAGGTCTTTGTGTCCAGTGGCGCCGCCGATGCCCAGGGCGGTGGCGAGCGGGCCCTGGCGATTGCCTGCGCCTCCCACGACGGCAACGTGGAGCAGGCCCGCGAGGCCTTCCAGGTGCTCTGGCGGGCGGATGTGGACGTGGCCTTGTTGCGTTGCCCCTGCCCGGCGGGGGCAGACAGCCCCCTGCAACACAACTGCTCGGGAAAACATGCTGCTTTTCTGGCCGCCTGTAAGCGCCTGGGCTGGCCCCTGGAGGGCTATCTCAACCGCGAGCATCCACTCCAGCAGGAGGTGTTGAACCGGGTGGCCGAATTACTCGGTTTGCCGGCGGCGGAATTGGTGGTGGCCTGTGATGACTGCGGCGCCCCCACCCTGCAGCTACCGCTTGCTCAGATGGCCCTGCTCTACGCCCACCTGGCCAGTGGTCAATTGCCCACCCTCGAACGGCTGGGACGGGCGATGCAGGCCTATCCGGAGCTGGTGGCGGGGGAGGGGCGTTTTGACACCGAATTGATGCGCCGTTCCCTCGGGGTGGTGCTGAGTAAGGGCGGTGCCGAGGGCATCCAGTGCCTGGCGCGCATGGGCGAGGGTCTTGGCCTAGCGATCAAGGTGGAGGACGGCTCTGGCCGGGCCAAATGGGCGGTGGCACTGCACCTGCTGCGGCAGCTGGATTGGCTCACCCCCTCGGCCCTGGAGGAACTGGAACAGCAATTTCTGATTCCGATGGCTGGCCAACGGCTGGAGGTGCTGGGGGAATTGCGCTTTGAGGGCAGCTGACCCCAGCTTGTCTGGGTCAAATGCTTGCCAGAAGGTCGCCCTGGCTACTAAGCTTTTGTACTGGTGATCAAGCCGCGGGGTAGAGCAGCCTGGTAGCTCGTCGGGCTCATAACCCGAAGGTCGGGAGTTCAAATCTCCCCCCCGCCACCAAATGAATAACCCCTGGGACCTAAAGGTTCCAGGGGTTTTTTATTGTCTGCCCAGCTTCTGAATCCAAAAGGCAATCCTGCCTTAAGGCATTAACCGCAAACCAATGCCTGAGCCGAGATTCACCAGCGGAGCAAGGGGTGCAGTGATCGCTTGAAATGCATCAGTAACTACGGCATAGCCACTGCGATTAACGATAACGGTATCCCCCTCGCGCAGCGGCGGGTTCCCAGCATTAGTAGCACCTTCATTGTAGGAAAGCGAATAGAATTCATGGGTCGCTGTGTTGTCTCGATTCACCCGCACCAGTTCAATATTGCTGTGCTTGGCGCGCCAGGTTTTGGGACCACCTGCCGCCAAAATCGCCTGAACAAGGGGCGTATTTGCTTTTAACTGCAGTCGGCCGGGGGAAACCACCTCGCCAACAATATTAACGCCAATGGTTTTTGGGGAGAGATTGGCTGCGGCTAGCTCCATTGCCCTTTGATTTGGTGTCGCTGATCGCTTTATAACAATGGTATCGCCGTCAAATAGAAAAGGATTTTGTCGCTTATCACCTGTTTCGAGTAGCGCCAGCAAGTTGAGGTTGACAACTGATTCATCGCCTGTTTTCCCGGGCAGGCGCCTGCGTAATAATACATCTTCTATGTCGGCCTGAAGGGTGAGCCCACCGGCCTTCTGAAGTGCCGTAACAACGGTGGGCAGGCCATTGATCGAAGTGCTTTTAGCACCGCTGGTTTCGGATATTTCGGTGACGGTGAGTGAATAAAGTCCCGGATTTTCCACCTCACCCACCATGGACACTTGGATTGGCCTTGGTCTTAGCACCTTGAGATTTAAATCCGGTCGTTTTAGATATCGACTATAAAGTTGGCTTATGCGACGCTTTGCTTGATCAAGAGTCAGTCCTGAAACCATTACATTGCCAATCACTTCCAAGCCGATGCTGCCATCATTTAGAACCTCAACGGTGCTATTAAGATTTTTAGCACTTGGATCCATAAGTGTGAGCTCCAATTGATCGCCGCGGCCCAACATATACCCATCAAATCGGCTATAGGCATCAGAGGGCTGCGGGCGGCTCACCGGCAATGGGGTTGCAGCAAGTGCTGGAGCTAGTAACAGTAGAGGCAAGACTACAGCAGCCCGTATTCTTGTGTTGGTTAATACAGATATGATCTTTTGTTTGTCAAATGCTCGAACAGCCATAACCCAATCAATAAGAAGTAATGATCGGATATAGTTTACGCAGAAAATCTTAACCAGCTGCTCCGATTGTAGATGTGCTGCGGATCTGCCGCTGAATTGGGCATATGCGTGTCCTGCTGCAACAAATCCGGCTATAAAAGCAAAGTTCGCATGGTGCTTGAGCTTGCTCGCACCCGACACCAATCAAATCCGGAGGTGTATTTTGAATGAGTCCATCACTGAAGTGCATCGCGAATCGAAATCAAAACCGGCGCGACGCCGGCGAACGAGCCGCCGGCAATTAACCTGTCCATGCCATGTTAATGAACAGCTAACTAGCATTTCGCCAAAGCATAACCTCTATATTACTGATGTAGAAACGTTAGCGCTGCGTGGCATCAGTAAGTCGGTGGCTGAAGCCGTACTTGCAGAGCATCGCCATGTGGTTCATATCAGCGACGAATGGCTTGAGGGGTTTTGGTGTAGAGCTTGCGCCGAGGTGCGCTGGTGGCATGTAATTCGTAGCGGCCAGCATTGCTATCAACTTAAGCCCATTGCCCATGGGCTGTGGGAGCAGGTAAGCGGTGTGGTTCGTCCTGAGGGCAATCCCTCAGTGGGACAGTTCAGTCGTGAACAGTCTCGAGCGGCCGGGGTTCATGGCCTTAAGCAGTACCAATTTCTTTGAATTCAATGACTACTAAAAAAGCTCTAATTACAGGGATTACAGGTCAAGATGGATCCTATTTGGCAGAATTACTGCTGGAGAAGGGTTATGAGGTTCATGGCATAAAGCGCCGAGCCAGCAGCTTTAATACTGATCGAATTGATCATCTCTATCAGGATCCCCATGAGAATCATCCTAGTTTATTCCTGCACTATGGAGATCTCACTGACAGCACCAATCTGATCCGCATCATTCAGCAGGTGCAGCCTGATGAAATTTACAATCTCGGTGCACAGAGCCACGTAGCAGTGAGTTTTGAGAGCCCAGAATATACCGCCAACAGTGATGCCTTAGGTACCCTCAGGCTTCTTGAAGCTGTGCGTATTCTTGGGCTCACTAAGAAAACACGCATTTATCAGGCCAGCACCTCCGAGCTCTATGGCTTGGTGCAGGAAACTCCCCAAAAAGAAACAACACCCTTCTATCCCCGTTCTCCCTACGGAGTCGCGAAACTCTACGCCTACTGGATCACGGTGAATTATCGCGAGGCCTACGGCATGTATGCCTGCAATGGGATCTTATTTAACCATGAAAGTCCTAGACGTGGTGAAACCTTTGTAACCCGTAAGATCACCCGCGGCATGGCACGGATACATACAGGCCTTGAAGAGTGTATTTATTTAGGCAACCTCGATTCGCTGCGCGACTGGGGCCATGCCCGTGATTATGTGGAAATGCAGTGGCGCATGCTCCAGCAGGATCAGCCGGAAGATTTCGTGATTGCCACAGGGCGGCAGGAATCGGTGCGCCGGTTCATTGAGCTGGCGGCGCAGCAGCTTGGCTGGGGTAAAAATGACGAGCCCGCCATTCATTGGCGTGGCGAGGGGCTGGAGGAGATAGGTATAAGGGCCGACACCGCTGAGGTAGTAGTGCGCATTGATCCACGCTATTTCCGCCCAGCGGAGGTGGAAACTCTTTTGGGAGATCCTAGCCGTGCTCAATTGCGACTGGGCTGGACACCCACCATCACGCTCGAGCAACTAGTGGCCGAGATGATTGCCACCGATCTGCAGGAGGCTGGTAAGGAGGCGCTGCTGCGGAGCAATGGTTTTCAAGTGGTGGGAGCAATGGAAAGCCCCCCATTTATTGCGGCTGCAGCTGTGGCTGTTTGAGGTTAAATATTATGGAACAACTTAATACGTCATTAATTAATCCTAGCGATCGGATATATGTGGCGGGTCACCGGGGCATGGTTGGCAGTGCTGTATGCAGGGTGTTGGAGCGTAATGGCCACCCAAACCTGTTAACGGCTTCACGACTGAGTCTCGACCTTCGTGACCCTATTGCGGTGAACAATTGGTTCGCTCAGCATCGGCCGCAGGTAGTGGTGGTTGCCGCGGCCCGGGTGGGCGGAATCTTAGCCAATAGCCGCTTCCCTGCGGAATTTTTACTGGATAATCTTAGGATACAAAATAATGTCATATTAGCTGCTTGGCAGCATGGCACAAGAAGACTACTTTTCTTGGGTAGTAGTTGCATTTATCCAAAATTTGCGCAACAGCCCATACGAGAAGAGTCCCTGCTCTCCGGCGCTCTCGAACCTACAAATCAGTGGTATGCCACAGCCAAAATTTGTGGTATTCAGCTTTGCCGGGCCCTGCGCCAGCAGCACGATTTCGATGCTATCAGCTTGATGCCTACCAATCTCTATGGGCCAGGAGACAACTATCACCCCGAAAACTCCCATGTGCTGCCTGGCCTGATTCAACGTTTCCACCACGCTCAGCTTGCTGGGCTACCTCAAGTTAGCTGCTGGGGCTCTGGAAACCCCCGGCGTGAGTTTCTGCATGTTGATGACCTGGCCGATGCGGTGCTGCATAGTCTTCGCTATTGGAGAGGCAACAGTCTCCTTGATCAAGATGGTGAGCCCCTTACTCATCTCAACGTAGGCACAGGCGAGGATCTGTCGATTCACGATCTTGCTTGCATGATTGCCCACACAGTTGGCTATCACGGAGAACTTGTTTGGGATTCATCTAAACCGGATGGCACACCTCGCAAGTTGCTTGATGTGTCTCGACTTGAGAAGCTCGGCTGGCGTGCACGGATTCCTCTAGATGAAGGGCTGCGTTCCACCTATAGGGACTACCTCACTGAGGACAATGAGATGAAGCTAGTAGCTACCCCTGGCAAATACTCCACCATCCCGAGTAACTCATGACAGTCCTAAACTCAGCCAACGGTTCAAGGTCGGCTCTTTCTGTTTATTCCTTATCTAATGAAACTCCGAAATCAGCTAATAGCACCCCGGAGCTATTAGCCATACTTCAGCGGCGACGGCGTCTAGCCCTTGGGGTTTTTTGTGGAGTTGTAATATCAGGTGGAGTTATTACTTTGCTGCAGCGGCTGTTCATTCCAGTCTATGAAGGCAGCTTCCGCCTAATGGTGAGTGATCCACTCCAGCAGGCACGGGCAGAAAATACGGCTCAGGTGGATGCTGCCGCCAATGTGATCAATCCGGCCTTCAATATTAAGACACCAGAACTGATCGAAGTACTGTCTAGTCCGCTGCTGATTGCTCCCTTGGCTAAGCGGCTTGGGGTTGATCCATCAGCAGTTATGGACAACCTTCGAATTAGCACTCCATCCCGAGAGGTGGATGGAGTGCTTGATGTGAGCTTGAAGTGGCAAAATCCCCAAAAAGGTGAGCTATTACTGCAGGGTTTGAGCCGTGAGTACCTCAACTTCTCCCTGCGGCAGCGGCAGCAGCGACTAAATCAAGGTCTCGCTCTGCTCGATCAACAGGCTCCAGATTTGCAAAAACGCGTGGCAATATATCAGCATGAGTTGGCCCGTTTTCGCCAGGGCAAAGGGTTTTTAGAACCCACCAAGAAAGCTGAGACGATTCAGGCAGATCGACAAGAACTTTCCAGCCGCCTAGCCCAGCTAGAACAGCAAAATGCTCAGTTGGTGGGTCTGGCCGCTGCGGTAAAAAATGGCCATCTCAGTGGCTCACAGTTTCAACGGGAGAGCAAAAGTAGCTTGGTCAATGGCAGTGACCAGCCCCTGGCTGGTGGCGCCTTCAGTCAACTCCTCCAGGACCTCACTGATATTGAGAAACAATTAGCAGAAGCCCAGTCTACATTTAATAATAATTATCCCCTGGTGCAGAGCCTTGTGGCGCGTAGGAATAACTTGCGGCCCCTGCTGCAGAAGCGTGAACTTGATGCGATTAGCTCGGCTTTAAGTCAGAATCTGGCTCAACAACAGCAGATCAAGGCATCGGATCTCAGCTTGCAAAAGCAGTTCTTGGAAAACCCGATGCTTATAAAAACCTACGATTCACTTCAGCAAAGGCTGGAAGTTGCTCGAGATAACCTTACCTCCTACATCAAAGCTCGCGAGAATTATAGATTGGAAGTTGCGCAGAAAATGCCTGTTTGGCAGTTGATTTCTGCGCCCGAATTTAAATCTAATCCTGTTAGCCCCAGCCTGAGTCGCAATCTTCTTTTGGCGGTGTTGCTTGGCAGCATGGCCGGCCTCGGCAGTGCTGTGGCTAGGGATTGGTTCGATCGGGTCTTTCACCATGCAACGGACGCCGAGAGGGATCTGCAGCTTCCCTTATTGACTGCTCTACCTAGCTTGAGAATTACTGATGGGGAGACCACTGCCCAAGTGCTGGCTCGTCTGGATCCCATACAGCGCCGGGCCCTTGAAAACTCCCTTGACACCTTCGTAAGCACTCTGCGTCAGCGGCGTTCAAATCAAACCATCCATAGTTTTGCACTTACTTCAGCTACCACCGGTGAGGGCAAAACAACCACATTGAGTCTGCTGGCAAGCAACTTGGCAGAGCATGGCCATCGGGTTCTGCTTGTGGATGCAGACCTCCACCATCCTGGTCTTCATCAATTACATGGTGTAGCTAATAAGGTTGGACTGTCGGATCTACTGACCACTGAATCCATGGCCATTAGTGATGTTGTGTTGCATATAAATCCCCGCATAGACTTAATTCCAGCTGGTTCCTGTTCTGGCAGCTCCCTGCGGCTGTTGGGAACAGATGCCTGTGGTGAACGCTTTAGACAAATCACCGCATTATCTGGATACGACATGGTCTTGGTAGACACTCCTGAGGCCCTAGGAAGATCAGCTGCTCAGATGGTAGCAACCCATCTTGATGGCATCGTGCTACTGGCACGTCTCCAAGGTGTAGATCGAAGCAAGCTCCATATGGCCCTGCGTCGCCTTAGGGATTCAGGCCTATCTTTGCTCGGGTTGGTTACCACCCATGAGCGAGAACTGTCTCAACCAGAGCGTCCGTGGCATGAGCATTCGATGCCGCCTGCCTGGAGACCATGGCTGCATTGGCTTGATCAACGCTCGTAAGAAAAGAGATTTTAAGATCATGTACAACTCTTTCCCTAGGGCTACTCCCTCCAGCAGGTGGATTACTCCATTTTTCACCTGTTGGTCGATTCTTAGCAGCAGGCGTCGCCATCAGATCCAGATTTTGTTAGTGATTTCATTGGTGGCTGCCGTCGCTGAAATTAGTAACCTGGCTGCCTTGCTCTCCTTTCTAAAAGTACTGTCTTCCCCCGAGCAAAGCATTGCTGCCCTAGGCAACTGGGGACAGAGTTTGAGTCAATTGAGTCATCAGCAATTGCTGTTGGCTATGGGCGGCACATTTTTACTGTTTGTTTTATTGGCTTCGGCTTTGCGTATCGTGGTCATCATTGGCCAACTTCGCCTCAGTGCATTGATAGGATCAGACTTGGCCCATCAAGTGCTCACTTCGGTACTGCACCGCCCTTACCTTTGGCACCTGCAACAGAATAGTTCCGAAGTAATTAGTTTGCTCACCGTAGATGTTGATAATGTTATTATGACAGCGCAGGCAAGCCTTGGCTTTGCCACTAATGCCCTGATAGTGCTGTGTTTGCTGGCAGCTTTGTTAACCATTTCCCCTGGGGTGATGGCAGTGATAGCTCTGCTGTTAGCAGCTTTCTTCCTGGTTGTTTTCCGCTTTACACGGGCTAGTCTACACAGGGATGGAGTCGACTTAAGTGATCACAATCGCGTTAGTGTGCAGTTAATACAGGAGGCATTGGGGGCAATTCGCGAGGTGCTACTTGGTGATACTCAATCGTTCTTTCTGCAGGGCTTCCATTTTCACAGCCGAGCAACTCGATTGGCATCTAGTCGCATCAATATTAAGGCTCAGTTGCCCCGCTATCTGATCGAGGGCTTCGTGATGATCGTGATTGTTGGTCTTTCCCTTGGTCTGGCAATTACAGGAAAGGGGATTGAACAGCAATTGCCTCTGCTCGGCACACTTTCCCTGGGCTTTTATCGCTTGCTTCAGCCGTTGCAGCAGTGTTTTGCAAGTGTAAGTATCCTTAAGGCTAATCAATCATCCCTTACTAGGATCGCAGCCAGTCAAACAGCAGACGTGATCTATAAGGATGTTATTAATGGCGATAACAATCTGAGGCTAAGACCTCTCGTGCTCCCGTCAAGTCATAAATGTGCTGAGATGATTACCATTAGAAATCTTGGCTTTCGCTATTCAGCCGATGGACAAACAATTTTAAAAGATTTAAATCTTAGCATTGAAACTGGCAGTCGAATTGCCCTTGTAGGAGCTACAGGCAGTGGAAAGAGCACCTTGGCGGATGTGATTTTAGGATTGCTGCAACCCTGTGAGGGTGAGGTTCTTATAGCTGGTCGCAACCTTTACAGCTCGCCTGAATTCTTAAAGCAATGGCAGCGATTAATTGCTAATGTGCCTCAGCAAATTTATCTTAGTGATGGTAGTTTCGCGGAAAATATAGCTTTTGCTGTTCCACCTGAGATGATTGATTGGGTTCGTTTGCGGTGGTCCGCCAAACAAGCGTGCATTGCCGAGATGATTGAGGCCCAACCAGATGGTTATCATGCTCAAGTTGGTGAGCGTGGCACACGACTCAGCGGCGGCCAACGGCAGCGGATAGGAATTGCTCGAGCTCTTTATAGAGAGGCCAAGGTATTGGTTTTCGATGAGGCAACTAGCGCTCTAGATAGTAAGACCGAAGGCGATGTAATTGACTCGGTTTCAAATCTTGATAGATCCATTACTACTATTATGATTGCCCATCGCTTCTCTACAATTATGCATTGTGACCAAATCTATCTACTGGCCAATGGCACCCTGGCTGCCCAGGGGACCTACGATCAGCTAATGGCTTGTTGTCCTGAGTTTCAGAAACTGGCTCGCATTAACACGGTCTCCTCATCCTGAAGTGGACTATTCAAATGTAATTTCACTTAATCAGATGATCAGACGTTATCGATTTTTCGTGATTTCACTTGCATTGCTGGTCTCATTTAGTTATCTGACCCTGCAACTTGGTTTTTCATTCTGGCTTTCAGGTTCCTCATTGGGATTAGTCCTTCTGATGTTTATAGCCATAACTGCCGAACCAGTATTTCTTGATCAAGCCTCATGGCAGAGAATGTTTTTGATATTTTCAGCGGGAGTACTAGCTGCATTGATTATTGCCTATTCTTTCTTCGATAACGAGGTGGCTGCTAGGACGTCTCAGTTGCTTTACGCCGGTCGACTTGTAGGTATTCTTAGTGTGATGGTCTATATTTTTCTCGTATCTCATTTTGCACGCTTAGAAATAGTCTCTCTAATTTCGGGGGCTTTGATGCTGGTTGGCCCTTTTGGTATAGCTGCTTTGAGTTTGATACTTGCAATGAATATTATGCAAATCCAGCCGTTTGATAACCATTCTTTGGTAGGCCTACAGGACGGTTGGATGATTGCTAATAGGATGTTTGAAGACACTGGAGTTGCTTATAATGCATTGAAATATGCTGAAGAATCCAGGCGCTCCCTTGTTTATGGTGAGCCAAGCTATCTGGCAGTTTCACTATTTTCACTATCGTTTTTATCTTTGCTATCATCGCGTTTGGTATCCATTTTTGTGTCTCGGCCAAGTGGTGCTCAGATTGAATCGAGATTTTTGGATGGAAGTTTGTGTTTGATTGGGAAGCTGAATCGTGGATCTTTCTTGGTATCTGTTCCTGCTCTTGTTTTGACGGGTTCGTTTTGGGGATTTGTTTACACACTATTTTTGCTCATTTGTAATTCATTTGCCTTTAGAAGCCCTTTGGCGGTTACCAGGCCTCCTCGTCTCACCTTGAAATTTATTGGTTTAGGGGCAGTAATATTGGCTGCCGGATTGCATGATTTGTTTTCCTTTTTGTCCGTATATCTGGATCGCGCAGTCAGAATTTTTTCCGGAACAGATGCTTCTGCATCGAATAGAGTATACGCATTTGAGCTTTGGCAAGACGCTTTAGCTCGCCTTGTGGGATTGGGCCCTTCGCTGCAGTCTGAAATACTTAAGCGTGGCTTTGAGTCTGTAGATGTTGGAGTTATTGCATTTCTTCTGTATTATGGTTTGCCGTTTGCCTTGTTCATGGTTGCAATGTTCTGCGTATTTAATTACAGATTTTCAGTTTATTCTCTTTGGCTTTATCTTTTTGTGGTTCTCGTGTGGTGCCAAAGTGGCAATCTCTTGGCCGTCGACAAGTTGTTTTTGGTATCGACTCCTATCTTGCTAGTCTCTTGCTGGGAAACGCTCATGCGTTGGCAGCTCTCTGCGAATAATTTGAAGTTATTTTAACCAATCAATTGCCAGCCTCGCAATATTGGTGACTTGCCTTGTCATTGCCTGGGTCTAGTGGTTGCATTTTTGCCTGTTTTCCAGTTTCAGTTTTTCACCGCTCAACTTATCATAGTTGAAACCTAATGTTCAATGTCATCCAACGGTTTGAAATGTGATGAATAATTTATTGCTGATAGCTCCTTTCTGCACCGATCCTAAATCTCTGTGGTTTTCGCCTGGACGGGTCCGAAAGCTTAACCAAGTGATCGAGCTGATGGAAGGCCTTGGCTATAGTATTCATATTCTGAATACCTCCCCTGATCCACTGCATCTGGATCATACGGAAGTTTTCAATCCATTCGCAGGTCACTTTCGGCTACTGCCTCGCTTAAAGGCACTGGTGCTGTTGATACTGGGATTTATAATCAACTGTAGAAAAGGTCATTCCTATAGATTGGTATGGGTCTACAACAGCCGCCTTTTTGAGGCATTGCCTGCCCTTGTCTGGAGCCTGGGATTGGCCCAGCGGCATCTTGTAGTTCAGTTTGAGGATCTGCCTGGCTCCCGAGCTCAGAATTCCGGGACATTGACATTTGCCCTGGAGCGTCTCCTTACTTGGTTGTTGCTGCAGCGAAGCGCATTGCTCACATGTGTAAGTCCGGTGGTGCAGAAATCTGTCCAGCGCCATGGTTTGCTTCGCCTTGACTCGCCCCCAGTGGTGTTGTTTCCACCACTACTGGATCCAACCTTAGTGGCGGGCAAAGCCTTACGAGATGAGCCGTTCACTGGACCTTTGATCACTGTTGTCTATGCCGGTGGTAGTGATCCTGAAAAGGGCTTGGTTGATTTACTTGCAGTTTTTCGCCTGCTTCCAGATAATTATCGGCTTCAGTTGTTCGGACCCTGCAGTCCTGAGCAGTTAGGCATTAGCCCCAATCAAATGAATGTTAGCTGGTGCGGCTACGTACCCATGGCTTCGTTGTTTCAAGCCCTGCTCATGGCGGATGTAGTTGTCAATCCCCATAGGCCTATCCGCCAGCTGCAAGGAATTTTTCCTTTTAAAACCGCCGAGCTGCTTGGCAGTGGTGCCCTTCCGCTCACAAGGAGGACACCTGGCCTGGAGTGGTTTGATTTCCCTGAGGCATTGATCTATGACCAGCCGGAGCAATTACACCGGCTCCTGTTAGAGGCCCCCAGTATTTTTGAAACCAATCGAGCTTCCCTTGCCCATGCCCAAGCTACCTGCCTAAGGATCTGCTCCGGTGAGGCGGTGCAGCAGAGACTGGCAGGGTTGCTCAATAATTAGTGAATTCACACCAATTCTGATTTCAAATGAAATTACTTCACCTGATTCGCTCCCTTAATCCTGACGGGGGGGGGCCCATGGAGGGTATTCGCCAGCTCATCCCTCATTTAGATCAGCTTGGGGTGGAAACAACTGTGGCCTGCCTTGATCCACCCGGATCGCCATGGCTAGATGAAATGCCTGCCCAGGTAAAGGCCCTTGGTCCAGTGATCGGAAACTATGGCTATCGCCCTGGTTTACCCGCAGTTATCGCAAACTTGGCATTCGGTCATGACGCCGTGATTGTGCATGGCCTGTGGCAATATCACGCCCTGGCCGCCTGGCGTGCCCTTGCCAAAAGCAATACCCCTTACTTCGTGTTTCCCCATGGCATGTTAGATCCCTGGTTTAAGCGTACTTATCCGCTTAAACACTTCAAGAAATTGTGTTATTGGCCTCTGGCTGACTATCGCCTCTTGCGGGATGCTCGCTCGGTATTATTTACAGCTGATAAGGAACGTCTCCTGGCACGGGAATCCTTTTCTTACTACAAAGCACACGAGCATGTGGTGGCTTTTGGGACCGCTGCTCCTACAGGGGATCCCAGTCGCCAGCGTCAGGCTTTTCTCGATCATTGGCCAGAGCTTAAGGACAGGCGAGTGTTGCTTTTCCTCAGCAGAATTCATCCCAAGAAGGGTCTGGATCTGTTGATTGAGGCTTTCGCCACCGTTAAGTGTTGGGATTCACGCTTGCATTTGGTTATAGCTGGGCCTGATAGTACAGGTTGGCGCCGCATTCTTGAACAGCGCGCCGTTGAGCTCGGCATCGCTGATCACCTCACCTGGACCGGCATGCTGCGCGGTGATCTCAAATGGGGCGCCTTTCACGCGGCTGAGCTTTTCTGCTTGCCCTCCCATCAGGAGAACTTTGGCATAGCCATTGCCGAAGCCCTGGCTTGCGGTCTGCCTGTGGCAATCGCCGATCCGGTGAATATTTCTTCGGATGTATCTGCCGCCGGTGCAGGCTTCATACATGCAGACACGAAAGAAGGCACTGAGCAGGCTTTAGTTCAGTTTCTACAGCTAACTGAAGAGGACCGCCGCAGAATGGGACTCTTGGGTCGTCAGCTGTTTGATCAAAAGTTTGCAAGCGCCCAAGCTGCCCAGGCACTTGTTGACCATATCAAATGCGCCTGTTAATCATGACCAACGTTGGCACTGGCATCTTAGAAAAATCACGGCCGATGCTTGGCCCTTCTTTTCGACTACGCAACCGGGTTTCACGCCTTTGCTGGCAGCTGGTCTGGACGCTGTTATTCCGGCCCAGCCCCCCGCCAATGCATGGCTGGCGCTGTTGGCTGCTTAGCTGCTTCGGTGCAAAACTTGGAGCTCAATGTCATGTATACAGTGATGTGCAGATTTGGGCGCCATGGAATCTGCATATGGCGGATCAAGCTTGTCTAGGACGGCGGGTGATTTGTTACAACATCGCTCCGGTTACCCTGGGGCAACGTTGCGTGGTCTCCCAGGGAACACATCTTTGTACCGGTAGTCATGACTATGAATCTGAGTCATTCCAACTTATTGCTAAACCAATCAGCATAGGTGCTGATTCTTGGATCTGCGCAGAAGCGTTTCTTGGTCCAGGGGTAACAATCGGAAATGGTGCTGTTGTGGGGGCTCGTTCTGTGGTGATCCGCTCCCTGCCGGAATGGATGGTATGTGCCGGTCATCCCTGCCGGCCTATCAAAGTTAGAGCAATTCCTAGTTATGCCTGTTCTTGATTTATGTCCCCTTGCTTGCCTTGCATGATCTCGATATTAATTCTGACTCGAAATGAAGAGCAGAATCTCGCTGGCTGTTTGAATTCAGTGGCATGGTCAGATGACATTGTGGTATTTGATTCACTCAGTACAGATAAAACTCAAGCGATTGCTAAATCCTCTGGGGCTCGCGTGATTGAGCGAGCCTTCGATAATTGGTCTGCCCATCAAAATTGGGGTTTGGCAAATATTCCCTTTCGCCATCCCTGGGTGTTCTATATCGATGCCGATGAGCGCCTAACCCCTGAGGCGGCTCATGAGCTGCAAGCCATCGCTGCCCAATCGGACGGCGCTGCAGTTGCCTACAGAGTGCGACGCCGTGACTTCTTCCATGGCCGCTGGCTTCGTCACGTGCAAACCAGCCCCTGGTACATCCGCTTCTTTAGGCCTGAGGTGATTCACTATGAGCGTCTCGTTAATCCTGTAACCATAGTTGATGGGCCCGTAGGGGAGCTGAGGGGGTACCTTGATCACTATCCTTTTTCTAAAGGCTTGGGACATTGGATCTCCCGACACAATGACTATAGTCAGCAGGAAGCGCTGGAGATTGTCAAGACGCAGCACTTAATTTCCAATGCTAGCGCTTTTCACGCTTTCTTCGAGCCAGACTTTAACCGCCGTCGGGTTTATCAGAAGCAGCTTTTTTACCGTCTTCCAGCTCGGCCACTGCTTAAATTTTTCCTTCTTTACATATTCAAGGGCGGCATACTGGATGGGCGTCCCGGACTTACTTATGCCTGTCTTCAGGCATTTTATGAATACATGATTGTACTCAAGGTTAATGAACTTAAGGCTTAGTTGGTCTTTGGGCAGGGAGCTGGTTCGTTTTAATTTCTTTACCCTGCCCTTCCTCCCTACCCACCAGCGTCATGTTCACTCTCTGAAGTGAGCCCCCCCCCATTTGAAACTAAGTTGAATCCTTGCTTTTTCTCTCTGGCCTAGCTTTTCGCATGTAGTTGACTGGATATTGCCTTATGTGTACTTTTCTTTTTTTTAGTCTTCTGTTGCCTCAATTAAGATCCATTGCCTGCATGACTGGATTGGGCTGTTCAGCCGCATATTTTCTCGTCTGTCTTTCGTATTTTTTTTTGATCTTGCGAGAGGATAAATGTGTGATTTGTTTATATATTTGGGTCAATCTTGGACGCGAACTGGCGCTGAGTCTGTTTGTAATCCAAGGGTGCCCAGATGATGGCTTTATTTTGTGAGCCTAATCCTCTGTTTTTTTGAATTTGCATCCATAGTTGCGTGACTGTTGATTTATTCTCTTCTCCGATTTTTATGTAATGATTGAAATAATTTCCAGTAACGGTTCCGTTTTGGCATTTCTGTTGAAGGCTGGCTTTCAGGCTGAAGGAATTGAATTCTTTACGCCGAGTGAATTTTCTCAGCAACTTGGCTACATGAACCGCCCGACTGGGTATGTTATACCTCCCCATGTCCATAATCCCGTTCCCCGTGAAGTCACCTATACCAAGGAGGTTCTATTTATTAAATCCGGGCGTCTGCGTGTTGATTTTTATGATGATTCCCAGCAATATTTTGAAAGTCGTATTCTTTGTGCGGGTGATGTTATCTTGCTTGCTTATGGGGGGCACGGTTTTCAGATGTTGGAGCCCACTGAAATTATCGAGGTAAAGCAGGGCCCTTTTGCTGGGGACCAAGATAAGACACGTTTTGAAAGTATTAACTCTGATCTGATAATCATCAAGCCATGAACAAACCATTTGACGCCAGCGCTTGTTTCTATGATCTTCTCTACCAGGAGAAGGATTCAGAAGCTGAGGTCGACTACGTCGATCGTCTGCTGCAAACCTATTCAGTGCCAGGCACATCGCTGCTCGAATTCGGCTCCGGAACAGGCCGCCACGGTGGCCTCCTTGCCCAGCGTGGTTACTGGGTGCATGGGATCGAACGCAGCGACAGCATGGTTGCTATAGCTGAGTGCGCTGAGGGCTTCAGCTGCCAGCAGGGTGACATTACTAATATAAGGCTAGATTGTCATTTTGATGCCGTTATATCTCTGTTCCATGTGGTTAGTTACCAAACAACTAATCAGGCCATCCAGTCGCTATTTGCAAGTGCTGCCCATCATCTCAATCCAGGTGGTCTGTTTTTGTTTGATGTCTGGTATTCGCCTGCTGTTGCTGCCCAAAGGCCAGAGGTACGTGTTAAGCGGCTTGCCACACCTGCTCTCAGTATCACCCGCATCTGTGAGCCTACTATCTACCCCAATCTTAATTGCGTAGATGTGAGCTATACTTTCTTTGCTCATGACATCACCAGTTGTGAGTTAACGAACTTCAAGGAGGTCCACCAAATGCGCCATTTTTCCTTGCCAGAACTAGATCTTCTTGCGGCTGCGGAAGGCTTTGAACGGCTTACTGCGGAAGAGTGGCTTAGCGGTTCGCCACCTTCGGAATCAACCTGGGGTGTCTGTATTGTGCTGCGCAAGTTGTGAATAGCTTTATCCCTGTAAATGAACCCGTCATCGGCGCACGGGAAAAGGAACTGGTGATGGAGTGTCTCAACTCAGGTTGGATCTCCTCAGAGGGCCCATTTGTTGCTGAATTTGAAGAGCAATTTAGCAGACGTGTCAACCGGAAGTATGGTATTGCCTGCGCAAACGGCACCGCAGCCCTGGATATAGCTGTTGCCGCCCTGCGCATCGGCCCAGGCGATGAGGTTATACTACCCACATTCACGATTATCTCCTGCGCCGCCGCCATTATTCGTGCTGGTGCTACTCCTGTTGCCGTTGATGCTGATCTAGTCACCTGGAATATGGTGCCTGAACAAGTAGCTGCTGCTATTACCCCACGTACAGTTGCGATCATGGCTGTTCATATCTACGGACTACCCGTGGACATGGATCCCATTCTTGAGCTCGCAGATCGCCATGGGCTTGCTGTGATCGAAGATGCTGCAGAACTAATTGGTGGTACCTACAAAGGTCGACCCTGTGGATCTTTCGGCCACATCAGCACCTTTAGCTTCTATCCAAATAAGCACATCACCACAGGCGAGGGGGGGATGGTAGTAACAGATGATCTAGCCCTTGCAGAGCGTTCTAGAAGTCTGCGAAATTTGTGTTTTCAACCTAAGCAGAGATTTGTACATGATGAGCTGGGCTGGAATTATCGGATGACTAATCTTCAGGCAGCGCTTGGTTTGGGTCAGTTGGATCGGCTTGATCAAGTTTTGATTCGGAAGCATGAGATTGGTTGCTTGTATAATCAGCATCTTAAAGGATTACCATCTATCCAAACCCCACTCCATCGCGTTGATTATGCCGATAATTTATATTGGGTGTTTGGAATTATTATTGATCAATGTGTTGGCATTACTGCCTCGCAAGCTCTGCAGACCCTTGCGGCGAAAGGTATTGGATGTAGGCCATTCTTTTTTCCCATGCATCAACAGCCTGTTTTAAGGCAACTCGGACTGTTTGATTCAATACATCTGCCCAATAGTGAGCAAATGTATAAGTATGGCCTATATCTACCAAGTGGTTTGTCTTTGTTGGATGAGCAAATCGAGCAGGTAGTTGCTGTGGTTCATGAGGTGTTTTTGCCATGAATACTGACGTGTTGCGTGAGATCAGCCCAGGTTCTATGCAGAGTACACCTTATGCAAGGCCTGTTCGTGTAGCCGTATTGCTTGATGACCACATCTCAATTGGCGGTGGCTTTCAGCAGTCATTGAATGCTGCATTGCTAATTCAGCATATTGAGCCTAGTCTTGTATCTCCTGTCTTCTTTACTACCCATAGGGATAATATTCATATTCTGGAAAAATTTGGGATTAATGCACATTACCTTGGTTTTTCGTGGTTTGAGCGTAGGCGCCTTGATTGTCGCCGCTTCCTTCGATCTTTTCACTTGACGCGATTAATAAGGAAATCTGTTGGGCTTAATGTTCTTGAGAGTAGGCTTAAGCGTCATTCGATTGATATTGTTTATTTTCTCTCTCCATCATTTCATGCTCGGGATATGGAGAGTCTTAATTTTATTTTTGTATTGTGGGACCTTTGCCTAAGGGATCAGCCTGAGTTTCCTGAGATTAGGGAAAATTCAAATTTTGAGATCATGGATTGCTTTTATAGCTCAGTTCTACCTAAGGCTACTGCAATTCTAGTTGACTCATCACTTGCGCGGCAAAGTGCAGTCCAGCGATATGGTCTTGATATTAACCGCATTCATGTAATGCCATTTTCGCCAGCTGCACGAGTTTCTGCCTTTAGCGATGAGCGTCAAGATGTCTGTCTCGATATTAGTATTAAATATCAGATTGATTGCCCATATGTTTTTTATCCTGCTCAATTTTGGGCTCATAAGAATCATGCCTATCTTTTGCACGGCTTGAAATTGCTTGAAAGCATATACGGTGTAAAAGTTGGAGCGATTTTTGCTGGGGCCGACAAAGGTAATCTTTCATATATTAAGCGGCTGGTCATTTCATTGGGATTGTCTGAGCGTGTTCGCACCACTGGTTTTGTGCCTGATGATGAAATCCCCCACTTGTACGTACAATCTTTAGCTTTGGTTATGCCTACTTACTTTGGCCCAACTAATCTTCCTCCGCTTGAGGCCTTCGCCCTTGGTGTACCTGTTTTATACTCAGATCTTCCCGGGCTTAGAGATCAGGTTCAAGATGCCGCGCTATTGTTGGATCTTCAGGATCCATCCACTATGGCAAAACATATTATTGCATTGATTGAGGATCATGATTTAAGATCTCGGCTCATATCTGCGGGTCGCATTCTTCTGCGTGGTTTTACTGAGTCTCAGCGAATCTCTGTTCTTGAGGATGTATTCAAGAAATTCTATCATAAGAGGATTTGCTGGGAGTGAAATTATAGATTTATATTTTGCCACTCGACTTCTCTTTGATTGCCTGTTGAGCGGGTTTGTTGGTTGATTAGTTGCTATTTCTTTGCTGATTACTATGAAACTGTATTTCATCAATCCTCATTCGCACCATAGTTATTTTAGCTGCTTGGCCCTTTCCCGCTCGGCCCCAGTTCGTATACTCTGTCCTCCCCTTGCCCTGCAACTCCTTGACCGTCAGTGGCGTACCGATGGGTTGCAGCTGCGTGCCCCCAGTCTGATTTCTTGGCCTGCTGATCTTCTGGCAATAGCAGTATTTCTGCTTTTCAAGCTTAATCTTTGTTCCGAGACTTTCTACATTCGGCTATTTATTCTCGCCAGCTGGCTATTGCTTAAGCTTGAGCGGGGTGATCAGCTTGTCTATCACTATCAGGATTATCTTTTGCCAATCCTGCGGCGGCCATGTGCAAGGCGCCGATTTGTCTGTGAGCTGATCATAGAGCCCATCCCGGGAGAGCAAAACTCTGCTGGCTCTCTGCAAGCTGCCCAGCAAGCCATTAAAGTATTTCTGCCAACTAGGATGATGCAAGCAGCTCTATACAGGGCTGGCATTCCTACCTTTCTGGCGCCCTATGGTGGAGACAAGCAAATTTATAGAAGATCTTCACTATCCAAGACAACTTTACTGCCCAAGGCAATTACAAAGAAGTCTGAAGTGTCAATATATATACCACACCTTCGAATTGCCGCCCGTGCCAATAGTTTGCGTAAGGGCCTCGATTTTCTGCTCTTAGCCCTAGTTGATCTTGATCAACGACTCTCTGCCATCCATACTGAATCTGTGCTAATGGCCATAGAGATTCATATCTGTGGTGCCATTTCGGAGCCTATTCTCCTTCAGCAGTTTAATGATCTGGCGATTAAGCTGCGTTTGTCTGGTAGGATTGCCCTTTCTTATCGTCAATTTCCCCCAGATGCTTACCTTGAGTTGCTCCACAACTCTGATCTTTTTGTGATGCCTTCACGCAAGGAAGGATCATCTCTAGCCGCGTTAGAGGCTCTTTATATTGGCATCCCATGTCTTTTGAGTAAAGCCTGCGGTGTTGAAGTTTTTATTTCTGGGAAGCATGGTTGGAATGTCGATCCTCTTACGGCAGATGTACTAGCAGATCAGCTCTTTAGCATTTTGCAGTCCCCCGAATGTTTAGACAGTTGGTCTGCACGGCTCGTTCAAGATAAGTCACTATTCAGCTGGGATGGCTATTTACAGGTTGTTGGTGAATCTGTTGAGCCTTAATAATCTTTCTATGCTTTGTATGATATTTTTTGTATTGTACAGATAATGGATTGGAGCTATTGTGCTGATCCTCCCTTGGCTTGGATCCAGCTCCGCGATACTTTGCTTAAGCTATTTTTTACACCCTGGCTATCACTACCTTTGGTAGTTCTAGTGTGGTTTCCGTTCAGCCGACTGCTCTGTAAGCGTTCAAGGCCCAGGATTTTGAGCTTGGCCTTTTTGGTTGCTCTGATCAGTGTTATCTATACCCCACTTTCCACCGCGTTGTTTACAGGCCTTCTGGTTAGGCTGATTCCAGCTTCTACTGTTTTTTCAACTTCAACAGCTGTTCTCTTGGGCCGCGGGCCAGAGATTGGCAATGCAAGTGCTGCCATGGCTGCAGTACTCCTGCAGCAAGATTTGGCACAGAAGATTTATATATCGGGTGATACAGTTTCATCCACTGCTCCATTGTTATCCCTGGGTGTTCCAGCCACAGCAATTGCCGGAGACAGTTGTGCGCAAACCACCGCAGAAAATGCCCAAGTTACAAGCCGTTGGTTGCATCGCCATGGCATTAGATCTATTGTGTTGCTCACAGATAAGTGGCAGCTAGCTCGCGCCACCCGCCTATTTTCTAGAGAGGGTATATTGGTGCAGCCTCTAATTGTTCCTGTTCAACTTTCTTCATCGCAAGCCAATCGGTTGGCCTTAAGGGAGTTTTGGGCCTATGGCCTCTACTGGCTCCAAGGCCGCTTGTAATCAGTATCTCTCTATTTGGCCAGTTTTGCAAGTTTACTTTCGTCAAGTGTTGGATCCATGTACCAGCTCAAACAACTGCCCACGGCTCCGCTCAAGATTCTACTATGTGGCCTTAACTTTTCACCAGAAGCCGTAGGAATTGGTCGATACAGCGGTGAACTGGCCCGTTGGTTGAGTAGCCGTGGCTTTGATGTTCATGCCATTACAGCTCCGCCCTATTACCCACAATGGCGCGTACAGCGGCCTGCCCGCAATCGCTATTCCAGGGAGCGCTTTGGAACTCTGAAGATTGATCGTTGTCCAATTTGGGTTCCTCGCCAGCCAGGTGGGTTAACGCGGCTATTGCATCTGGCCAGTTTCTGTAGCAGCTCCCTGCCGCTGGTGCTTTCACGCCTGGTTGCTCCGCCCGATTGCATCATAGTAATTGCACCGGCGTTCTTTTCTACCCTACCGGCTTTATTGCTTGCTCAGGCTTGCCGTCTGAGGGGGCGTCCTATCGCTACTTTACTGCATATTCAAGATTTTGAGCTGGATGCTGCCTTTGAACTTGGTTTGTTGCGCGGCGGATGGATACGTCAACTTGCTGAGCGCCTCGAAACCAAATTGCTGCGTAGCTTTGATCGGGTGTCAACTATATCGGAAGCCATGTCAGCCCGGCTTATCGAAAAGGGTGTGCTGCCTGATCGAGTCGTTCTGTTCCCTAACTGGGTTGATGCCAGCAGCATCAAGGTCGCCCCAGCGCCTGCTCAGCTGGGTTGGCGCCAAGAGCTTGGTATTCCTAGCAATGCCCTTGTGCTGTTGTATTCCGGCAGCATGAACCAGAAACAGGGACTGGAGCTTTTAGCTGCAGCAGCCCACAGGCTTGCTGATCAGCGTGAATTATGGTGGATCTTCTGTGGCGAAGGTCCCACAGCCAACCAACTGCAGCAGGCCTGTGCAGGACTTTCACAAGTAATCTTTTTACCACTTCAGAGTAAGGAAAGCTTTTCGGATCTGCTCCAATTAGCTGATATACATCTGCTTCCCCAGAAGCAAGGAGCTGCGGATTTGGTGATGCCTTCCAAATTGCTTGGGATTCTTGCCAGTGCTAGACCGGTGATTGCCACAGCTGATCCCAGTAGTGCCCTGGGGCAGGCGGTGCTTGAACCGCAGCCTGCTGGACTCGTTACCCCTCCAGGCGATCTCTCAACTTTCATAGCTGCTGTTCAGGAGCTGGCCCGGGATGCTGAACTGCGTCGTCAACTCGGTAGTGTGGCTCGATTGCGCGTTGAGCAACGTTGGGATAGAGAAGCCGTGCTCTTGAGATTCGAGCAGCAATTGCTAAGCATTAATAGGCGTTCTTGCCCCTAAGGCGTACCAGAGTAAGTAGTAGTATCTCCAGATCAAATAGCAGATTCCAGTTGTGTATGTAGTGAAGGTCGGCCTTCACTCGTGCTTCCATGGCTTCGAGCGTTCTTGTTTCGCCCCTAAGACCAAGCACTTGGGCCCATCCTGTGATTCCTGGCTTCAGTGAATGCCTACGCATATACGCTCTTACCTTATGGCGGTAAAATTCATTGTGCGCCTCAGCATGGGGACGGGGGCCCACTAGGCTCATTTCTCCACGCCAAACATTAACCAGTTGGGGTAGTTCATCCAGGCTCCAGCGTCGTAGAATGGCACCTAGACGGGTGATGCGTGGGTCATTGCGTCTAGCCTGTTCCACCTTTTTACCGTTTTCTACAACGGTCATAGTGCGGAACTTGAGGCAATGAAAAGGTTCGCCGTTTATCCCATAACGCCTCTGACGAAACAGCACTGGTCCCACTGAATCAAACTTGATCAGTACCCCAATCGCGATGAGCAGTGGTGCTAGCAGCGCTAGCATCAAACAACTGGCTGCACAGTCAATGCATCGCTTCAGCCTAAATTCCATAACGGTGGCCTGCTGCCCCCAGAGCTGTAGGGCCGGTACCCCCCCGATGCTGCAGGAGCGGGGGTTACATGCTGGGGAATCTAGCCAGCTTGGCAGTAGCAGGACGGGACAGGTGAGTTGCCCCAATACCTTAAGGATCTGCTCTAGCACTGCTTGGCTATGGGGTTCTTCTACGATTATCTGATCTAAGGTTGTGTCTTGAATTTGCTTCTCTATAGACGCCAAACTTATCGATTCTGCTAGGCACTCTTTTGGCCAGATCTGTATTGGAGTTATTTTATTGCCACGCTGACCATTTGCCAGCCACTGAGCTTGCATTAGCTCCAGCCTTTCTTGGCTACCAATGAAACCACTTTTCATCAGCTTGCTCTGTTTTGCACTCATTTGCCTGGCAGCCTGAGCCGCCAGCAAATGTGTGCCTACTAGCCACAAACCGACAACCAGAAACCATATCGACATCATTGTGCGGGAATACTCCGCCCCGGCTTTCTGCAGGAAAAGCCATACAGTTATAAAGCCAATAACGGTGGCCCAGGTCATAGCCGCCCTCGCCGCGCCTTGCCAGGCGCTGTGGTTTTGATCACCTTTGTAGAGGCTGAACCCCTGGGCCGTGAGGCTGAGCGTTAGGCCGGCTGCAATAGCCATCACAGGGATGCTATCTGCATTGTACGAACCTAGTCCGTGGGCAATTATCCACAGGGAAATAGTTGCTACGCATGGATCCGCAAGCCGTTGTACACGACCGATATCCTTGCGGTGTTTGCCGAGCAGATCAGCGTTGTAGAAACTGCACGACTGCTGCCATGGAGTCATTTGCTATACGAATGATAACAACTTAATTCAAGTGATTTTTAGAGATGTTAAGCGCTGCATAACTGCCTCAGGATTCATCAATGATTTTTTCTTATTGTGAGCTAATGCGTCATTAGAGCCTGATAGGTTTCCACTTGGAACTATATTTAGCATTGTTAAGCAGATATGCCGCAAACTTGATTTCATATCGATGCAGTAGCCATTTACGCCTCAAATTACTGCTTATGAGTAGCTGTCCTTCGATTTTGGATCTAACTACGAGCCTGCGCCAGCTATTTTGGTTGGTTTTCCTGACCGAATCATGCTCACATTATCTGTTGTGGCCTGGTATGCAAGTTCTTTCTTTGCATCGTAGGTTGTTAGTTTTTTTATACAGCTTGAATTTGTATTTCAGGGGCCTGATGCTAATTTTCTGATTTTGCACTTACTTCCAAACAAGCCCATGGCCATTACAGCTTCATTGCATCAACTATTTGAGCGACAAGTGTTGCTTCACCCTAATTCATTGGCGCTTGTAAGCGATTATGAAAGTATTACTTATTTAGAACTTAATCGGCGTGCCAATCAATTGGGATGGCGGCTTCGCTCCCGCGGTATTGGTGCTGATTGTCTTGTTGGGGTACTGGCTGATAGATCCATCGCTATGGTGGTCGCAATATTGGCCATACTTAAGGCTGGTGCTGCATTTTTACCACTTAACCCTGATCAGTTTGCCCAGCAATTGGCAGTGACTATCGAGGAGGCCCCTTTGGATTTGATGCTTGTGCAATCAGGCTTTACTGCCGGTGATTTTCGCAGAGTTGAGCAGCTGTACATTGATTTTTGTATAGATGATGGCAATGCAGCCTCAATTTCTAACTTACCCTATCAAGGCATGCTAAGTGACCTTGCCTGTGTTATCTACACTTACGGATCAGGGGGGCGTCTAGATCGCGTTCTATATGAGCATAGTTCGGTCTCTGGTCTTCTACTTGGGATGCGTTCTGCTTGTCAGATTTCTCTCGATGATCGATTTCTACTAAAGGCTCCACTTTGTTTTAATGTATCATTTCTAGAATTTTTTCTGCCATTAGTATCTGGTGCTCATATTGTCCTGGCTAGAGCTGGTTTTCAATACGATCTTATGCATTTAGCTGCAATAATTCAGCTTAGTGGAATCACTGCTACAAGCTTTACCTCATCGCAATTACAGCTATTTCTTGAACACAAGCATTCCCGTGCCTGTCGCTCGCTTAAGCACCTATGGTGTTGTGGTGAGATTATAAGCCCTTCCCTGCAGACCCAGTTTTATGATCGCTTACCTGGGGCGCAGCTACATTATTTTCATATTCACACTGATTCAACCATTCAGACCGCCCATTGGCACTCTCGGCAGGATGGTAATCGCGAGCCCGTTACTATTGTACGATAATCTTCCCGTATATTTTCAATGAATCAGAGATACTTTAGATAAAAGTAAAATTAGGGGATCTTTTTTATTTGTCCTCATTTATTTTAGCAACCATTTGTTTCTTCAGTCGCTTTTGTGACTAAAGCGGAATCTGTGGCCACTGCGAATTCTACTTGCTACCATGTTATTCTTGCAATTAGGATGTTTACCATGGATCTTATCTTGCGTTTATGTTTAGCGGCAAGAGCTTTGGGGCAATATTTGTATCTGTATGGATACGCCCTTCCTTGTCTTCGTGCATATAGTGTACTTACCAGTGCCGTCTCTGTCTGCAGAGGCTATGGTACTTTTGTTTTAATTAATAGATATTTATTTGCAAAGTTGGCTGTCTCTAGGAATTCTAGGATTGACGTGGAGTTTCATCATTGTTTAGCGCTTGCAGCCGAACCTGCATTAGCTTCTTTTGTCCCCAGTTATCGTTACTTTAAAGGTTTTTTTGTGTCGGCACTTGTATGTGAAATTCTATATAAGGTGCGGCATGATGACCTTTTGAGCCATGCGGTTTGCATTCAGCAACAGTTAGATCTTGTGGGTGTTTCCCGCTCTCGTCTCACCCTTGCTAATTCTCCTCAAATACAAGCAGGTTTGACTAAATTCGACCAGGAATTTGGATCGGTCATAACTAATAAAATTCGCCGCATCGCTATCAAATACCTGGCATTTGGTGACTATTCGGTTGGATTGGTGCATGGTGATTTTCACGTTGATAATATTATGCTTGATGCTATTGGGAATTGTAGATTAATTGATCTGGATTGTGTTCGTTACCATGGCATCCGACAGTTTGATCCTTTGTATTTTGCATTAAAACTTGATTGCTTAACCACTAATCTTTTCTGGATTGACTCTCTGTGCGTGAGTTTTGCAACCGCTGGTTCGAATATAGCCCAGTCATTAAATGCATTTGGAATTTCATGGTCATTCGGCTTTGGTCTTACCTTTTGCATGGATAGGATAGGGCAAGAGCAAATTAGTCATCATGTGATTTGCCCCCGTTCCAGGCTGTTGCCTGTTTTTCAGGCTTTACTATGTATTGATGAAGATACTTGTTAGTGTTGTGTTTGACTTTAATTGTATCCCTATCAACCTGTTGAGATGCTAAGTTGCATAATGTATTTTGTTCGGCCAGTTTTCACCTAACTTGGTTTTGTTTGCCCGAGATGCTGTCTTGACTGTTGAGGTCCCTTTGATTCACAATTTGTGCCGATTGCCAGGGTTCTTGTTATGTTGTTGAGCAGCCTAATTTCACGGCCAGAGGCCAAGAAATTTTGCTAGAGCTTTGCCTTCCCCTTGTTTTTGTTGATAGGCTTGAAGATACTTCTTTGTCTCCACATATCGTGATTTTGTCTGGAGTAGTTGGATATATTTTGTATGGAGGAGGCTGATCTCAAGTATTTTGCTAAGGACACCTGAATTTATTATTGTTGATTTTCTAATCATGTCTAACCATTAAACCGCTATATACGTACAAGAGGATAATGGCTATTATGAGGACAGGGTATGTTATTCCCTCCGGACTATCAACAAGGCAGAGTTTTTGTAAGCTTTTGTTGGCTATGATATTTTGGAGTCATGGCTGCAGGATCTGGAAGATGATGCTGTTCTATTCATTGTTCAAATCATCGAAATAACTGAGCGGCTGCAGCCAGAGCAGCACTTCCGGCTTCTAGTAAATAATGCCTACGGCACCATGATTCAGGTAGATGCCCAGGGCGTGGTGCGCTAGATCTCTGAATCCCTTACTGACATGCTGGGTTGGTCGGCGGCGGATTGGTTGGGGCGATCGGTGTTGACCTTTGTGCCTGAGGAGGAAAAGGAACGATTAAGTGCCAATATCAACCACATCGCCACTAGGGGTAAGCACTTAGTAGAGCGCTATCGGGCTTTTGCTAAGGATGGCAGCGTGCATTGGGTGGAGACCCATGCGGCCCCGTTTGTGGATGTGAATTGCAATTTGGATGGGGTGCTTGGCTCTTGCCACGTAATCGATGCTCGGGTGGCAGCGGAGGATGCTCTGCGCCTCAGTGAGCAACGCCATCGACTACTTGCTGAACATGCTAAGGATGTGATTTGGACCATGGAACTGGACGGTCGTATTTCCTTTATCAGTCCGGCAATTATGCAGCTTCGCGGTTTTACACCTGACGAAGCGATGGCTCAAAGGATTGAGCAAATCCATCCTCCAGTCTCCCTTGCCATCAGCTTAACTTACTTTCAAAGGCTGCATTCAGATATCGCTGCCGGTCGTAGCCCCACTGCTTTCTAGGGGGAGCTTGAATATTATTGTAAGGATTGATCCACGTGCTGGACAGAGGTGCAAGCGATCCCGATGCTCGGACGAGACGCTAACTGTATGCAGTTGCTGGGCGTATCACGGGACCTACGGGAGCGCAAGCGCTATGAGCAACAGCTGCAGGTTGCTAACAATGAGCTATTTCAGCTTTCAACCACTGATCAGCTCACGGGCACCTGGAACCGTCGTCACATTGAGGCAGAGCTTCTTCAGGAGATAGAGCGTTGCTGTCGTTATGGAAACTCGGTTTCTTTGTTGTTGCTAGATGTTGATAACTTCAAGCAAATTAACGACAAGTTCGGTCACCAGACGGGCGTTAATGTGCTTAAAGAGTTGACCCGCCGTGTGCAAGCCAACTTGCGCCAACTAGATCGATTGGGGCGCTGGGGAGGTGAGGAGTTTCTTGTGCTGATGCCCCAATGCCAGGCCGATGATGCCCTTCAGCTTGCCGAGAGACAGCGGGCCGTGATTGCCGATCAGCCATTTGCTGATGTTGGCACAATTACTGCTAGTTTTGGCGTGGCTCAATGGCTCCAAGGCGAAACAGTACACGAGCTGTTCCTAAGGGTGGATCAGGCCCTCTATGATGCAAAGAACCTGGGTCGCGATTGTGCAATACTTGCCAAGGCTTAGGTTGGTGGATTTGCAGATGTAAATTATTTCTCAGTTTTATTTTACGCTTTTTGCCATTTGGCTTTGGTTTTGTTATATTTCTTCTAGCTATCGATCCTGGTCATGGGCTTGCGTTGCGTAATTGTTGAGGACCAGGTGATGTTCCTGCAATTGCTTACCAAAAGCCTCGGCAACCACAAGGGTTTGGATGTAATTGCCACTGCCACCAGCGCTGCAGAAGGTATAGAGGTTTGCCGCAACCACAAACCGGATCTCTTGATTCTTGATTTGTGCTTGCCTGACGCAGGGGGCACCACTGTGGTAGCTGATTTGTTGATCCACTCTCCTGAAACTTTGGTAATAATACTTTCCGCTGAAGCCAGTGGCTTCAATTGTCCTGCAAATTTGCGCAAGATGATTCATGCAGTGGTTGACAAAACGAGTGCCTATGATGAGTTAAATGCCGAAATTGCTTATTTGTTGGCTGGTGAGCCGATCACTTCTGCTAAGCTGAGCGATCAATTGACTGCTAGGGAGCGGCAGGTATTTGATTTGATTGGTCGTGGTTTTAGTAATATTCAGATTTCAGTGAAATTAGATCTTTCCCCCCATACGGTCAAAGAGCATCGTAAACATATTGTCCACAAGTTAGGAGTGGGAGGCCTGGGCTTGGTGCGGCTAGCCGCATTGGAACGAGAGGTATTGGATATTTCTTGGTAATATACTTGAATATGATGCTACGTTTATTGGCATATGAATAAAGATTGTTCGATCTTAATTTTTGCCATATATCTGGCTAGGTTCCTGGCCAGGAGACGCTGGCCAGGAACCAATGAAATTTAGACTTTAGCAGTATAAGACTGCTGTCTATTTCCCATTTGCTGTGCTGCCCTCTTTAGACAAAAGTGAAATTGGAGCTAACTAGATTTGTGGCTAAATTATTTTCAAGCTTGATAATTCCTCCTGCATACGTAATTAGCGTATCTAATCCAGACTGAGTGGATGCAGCAGCAACACCGGCAAAATTTAGTAGACCTGTTGAGGCTGTGAATTCAATAACATCTCGTTGGGGTACAGCTCCAACAAGGAAGTCTGAAATTGTATCGGATCCATCTCCGGCCACTATTACGTATTTATCGCTGCCTAGCCCACCACTGAACAGATCATTTCCTTTCCCCCCGTTAAGGATGTCACTTCCCCCATTGCCATTGATGATGTCAGCGCCTGCAAGACCAACTATCGTGTTGCCTGCATTGTTTCCAGTGAGAGTGTCGTTTCCAATTGTGCCAGTAAGGGTTGAGGGGGCAATTTGAACGTCAATATTTACTTGACCATAATCACCCAGGTCAAATGTAATGTTGTCGCTGCCATAGGAGGTTGAGGGCGCAAGGGTTACGTCGAATGTAACCGTAGCTGGACCATCAACAGCCAGATGGGATGCTGGGGTGAAACTAGATACTAGGTTGTAATCATCGGCTACCACTGTGGGAATCACATCAACCGTTAATTCGCCAAGGGCATCTTTGATGGCCTGCTCAAGATTGCTGCTATTGCTATCTAGTTGCACAACAGCCCCAGTGCCGCCAAGTTCGTTATTAAGATTTTGATAATATCCTAGTACATCAGCTGTTACTGCAAATATAGGAATTATCCCAGCAGAATCTAGGGCTGCTTTCACTTGGGTAATTGATGGATAATCTTCACCTGGTGGGATCGTCTCTACAATGCCATCACCATTGTTTGCAGGAGCATCCGGCCAGTCCCCAGCTATGTGCGGTACTGCGTCTGTATTGATTACAACTATCCGCTTGCTGTCGCTACGCCAGCCAATTTCAGACGACCGATTAGCTATTTTTAGTAGTGCTTCCAGTTGAGCTTCAGGAATATCAGCTCCTCCACCTGCGCTTAGTCCATCAAGTTGCGTTTGCACAGTAGCCTTGTTATCTGTAACTGCCTGGTTGGTGATGTATTCAAAATCACCTTCCTCGCCAAAGGGTGATATGGGTTTATCTCTGAAACTGGCCACTCCAAACTGAAAGTCCCCATCAGTATTCAAGGAGTCGTATAAGGATCCAAACGCAGTTCTTACATTTGGTAGATCTTCAATGAATGATCCCGTCAGATCCTGGACCAATATAATATCTGCTACCGGAGGTAGATCAGGTATTACTACTGATACTGTGAATGTTACAGATGAATTAGCCCCCTCGCTTATCGAAACTGTTTGCCCTGGGTTTGCATCTGTGTCTGTAAAGTTCTTCAGAAATAACCCATCTTGCAGGCTGGCTGTTATCCCTGTCAGTGGTGAGTTTCCTGTTAATCTTGATGAATCAGTTCTGCACTCACCTATCTTTCCCACGCTTGTTAAGCTTGCGCCAAAACTTTGGCCAATAATGTCGTTAAGTGTTATTCCAGCCACACTGAATGTGGTTGACTGAATGTCCCCTTTGCCAGGGCCGATGCCCTCTTTGCCAATCTCAACGCCTACATCAAAGCCTTGTTGGCTATAGCCAAACATATCTGCACCATAACTTAGGTAGAGTACATTGCCAACCTTTGTTTTTGTAACATCTGTTCCAATGGCCTTCAGGCTGCTGGCAGGGTTGCCTGCTACGTTGAAGAATAAGCCTCGGAAATCGCCGATTCTTCCGGAACTTGTGTCTACTTTAACGCTGAATTTAATGCCACCTGCTATGTTCTCTGCTTCGATTCTTACATCAGGTGATCCAAATCGGCCTGGGAGCACATAGCTCCAGGGTGTGATGACAATAGGGGTCGTCATGATTAGTTCCAGCACTGGGTTTTGGGTTGTGACCCCGGTGGCTGATTGGTGTTAGCCATAATTGCTGCGCATTAGTTTGCTACAGCTTGGGGTCACAATGTAAAACTACTCATTGCTACCTGTTTTTTCTAATGTGCCCCGAATAAGGCCCCTGGGTGATGCGTCAACTGGCTTTGTTGGAAGTTGCTGCACATAGCTGTAGATCTGAAGGCTATTTGCCTTGGGGCGCAGTTGCTACAGGTTTTTATCCCTATGAACCTCATAGAACTCATAATTAGCAATCGACAAGGCACTCAGCCATTTGAACGATGCCGTCGGCCTGAAGAAGGATGGCAGTCGTGTATCGCTGGAGGGAGTGCTTACAGGGGCTGCCTTGGCCTTGGCGCTGCTGTATCTGCAGGAGGACAGTGCCAGTGCCGGCCAGGGCCCTAGGCGGGGTGGGGCCCCAGCTGGGGCCGAAGGTGATGATCCTGGCCGTCAAAACGGGGGGACCTTTCCAGGCAGGGGACTCCAGGGGGCGTATGCAGAGCCATTGCCCGACCTTATTTCTGGCGCTCTTCCCCAGCCCAGTCGGGGCGCTGATGGCTCGGGTCTCGACGTAGCCCAGGGTTCATCTCGCTACCAGGAACTAGCTGGAACAGGTTTCAAGTTCTCCGGTTTTCAGGGCCCCGCTAGCCCTGGATTTGGTGATGGCGCTTCTTATTTCGGTGGGGTGCCCTATGCCAGTGGTGAATTATTGGGGCGGAGCGAGGCGTCGCAGACCCAATCAAGCGTTCCCATGGCGGACGCTGCTGCTGCTGCCGAGCTCCCAGCTGAGCCAACCCCTAAGCCGATGCTGGTTTTGGTGCAGCTGAATCAAGAGGCCAATAGTCGTGCTGTGGATGGCCTGGCCCATACACTTCATCAGGCTTCTCAGACTGGGATTGTAGATGATTTACTGGATTTGCGGGCAGCGGTTAATCCAGACTGGCTATTGCAATCAGATCAGATACTCAGTTCCTTTGCCTTTTCCGTTTTTGACAATGCTGTGATTGATCACCATTCGGATAATACTGGGCTGCTCAATTCGACTGTGATGCGTGGTGATAGTACGGGATCAGCTGTGATTCGTGCGTTGGAATCCCTTAAGCTCGGCTTGTTTGCCCCTGGTGAACTTTCCGCTGATGTAAGTTCACGGCTGGTGGGCATGCAGTCAAGCCAGTTTAGTGATTCCGGGGGGGATGATTCCTTTGAGCTTGAAGCAAGTAAAAGGCTGAGTTTTACTGATGGTGGTATGGCAGACAAACTGAATCTAAATTTCTTGCTTCTCAATGAAGCAATGCTTGATAGTTTTGTTTTTTTGGGACCTGGTGATAATTCAATTCTGGTCTCCAGTGGTATTAAAGAGCTTGGCTTCTCCCTTGATGCCCTACGTCAGTTGCTATCAGATGATCAGCTTTGGAGTTTTAATCTCCAGGCCCGCTCCCTGGGGCTGGTGAATAGTGTTTTAGATTGCGGTGCTGGCGATGATCAGGTGTTGGTTGATACTTATATCAATACTGATCTGAGCCATGACCTGGGGGCGGCACTCAATGCTCCCTCTACCACCATTCAACTTGAGCGGATCGGCCTCCTTGATTCTACTGTGCGCCTAGGATCCGGCAACGATAACTTGCGTGTTACGGCGCCTGTGTTGTCGTCCACTGTGGACCTTGGCACTGATACCAACACTGTTCAATTTAACTCTGAACTGCGTGATAGCAGAATTGAGATGGGTGAGGGATCAATAAATCAGGTAGCCCTTGCTGATGCAGATAATTCTGCAGTGCTTGATGGTGGTGGCCTGCTAATCCTCAGTGGCGGCGCCGGTGCAGATTGGCTTGAATTTGAAACAGCCCCTCTCGCCGGCGAGCTGGATGGCCATGGAGGCATTAATAGCTTGCTAGCCAGCACTGATCCAGCAACTAACTCCAGCCTATTAACCCTATCAGGGAAGGATCAAGGCAAGTTAGATGGCCTGAATTTTGTCAATTTTCAAAATTTAGACTTGGGCGCTGGCAATGATCAGCTTGTGATTCAAGCTGAGGCAAGCCTTGCGGGTGAATTGTTGGCTGGGGATGGGGATGACAGCATTTATTTGCAATGGAGTCCTTGGTTAACACCAGCTGCTGAGTCACTCAAACTTTCCGGAGGCCCCGGAAATGATTTAATCGTATTCAACGGCCTAGGTCAAATAGTTCCCGAGGGCTGGGATAAGCATAGTGGCATTCCAACCCTGTTGGATTTGCAAGAAACTAAGCTTGTCAAGGGCGGCATTGGTCTTTCTGATCGGCTGGCCTGGGTACGACAGGAGTTGCTGGCCGATGGCAGCAGCCATGATGTGCTGCAACAACTCACCCCCTCCGGCTTGGAGGGCTTAGGTGATGTTAAGTTATTACCAATTGCACCTTTGGCTGATTTATTGGCTGGCATCGCAAACCCCAGCCTGCTCACTAGCGCTCAATTGGCTATTGGTACTAATGATAGTGGTGCTGAATTATTGTTACTTAACCCCCAGGGGACTAGCCAGCTTGTGGCAGATCTGCCTGGCTTTAATCAATCCTATAACCAATCAATTAACCAAGCAAGCAGCCCATCAGGCAGCTGATCAACGTATTGTTCGGCTGGATTCCACAAAGGCGCCGAATCGATCACTGATTAGTGAAATCACCGGACGGGAGCCCAGTTGGATCAAGGCTGTAACTGCCATGCCAGGGCGGAGGTTATAGCTGCGCCCCCGGCGTTCGAGGGTACTGCGATCAATTCGCACTATGGCTGGGAAATATTCCTGGGGATTCTGAGGGTCAGCGGGCAGGGCATCGGCGCCCACCCGTAGCAGTGTGCCTTTGAGGGAGCCGTAGTCGGTGAAGGGAAAGGAGGTAACGCGCACATCCACTGGCATCCCTGGTTCCAGAAAGCCGATGTCACGGTTGGAGATGGCCAGCTCTGCCTGGAGGGCATGGTCTGGAATCAATTTGAGGATTGGCCTGGCGGTGTTTGTACTTTCCCCTGGCTTCAGATGAAGATCAAATACCCGGCCAGTGATTGGCGCCACCACTTGACTGAGCCGTATCCTTTCATTCACTTCCGTCAGGCGACTATCGCCATCGATAAGTTGCTGGCGCACGTTGTCGTATTGTGGATAGAGTTGCTTGCTATTAGCAGCACTTACCTGTTGGCGATTAAGGGTGCTTTCATTTACTTTGCCGCGGGCTGAATGAATTTCTTGCTCGGTGCGGCGTATCGTGCTTAGTAACTCCAGTTGGCGTTCATTTTGGCGGTCAAGTTCCAGTTGGGCCATGGCCCCTTGTTTGACAAGGCCCTCCATGCGGCGGCTGATGCTTTCATTGATGGCGTACTTACTGCGTAAGGTGGTCAGATCGCCGATTTGTTGCTTTAGATTTATTTCAGTGCGCAGCCGTTCCTGGTCTGCTGCCTGTTCCCGCAGGGAGGTTTCCCTGGTTTTCACCGCCAGCTCCTTGCGGGCGTCGTGATTTTTTGGCGTATGGGTCGTAAGTCCTAATTGTTTGGCGAGTAGCTGTGCTTCCTTTTCCCAGAGCTTATGCATCGCCTGCAGGTCGGCCCGTTGGCGCAATAGGGCGCTGTTCTCTATTTGCACCAACAGCTGACCAGCCTGCACCTGCTGACCTTCTTTCACTAGCACCCGTTTTACCCGGCCGTTGAGCGACGGGCTGATCTCTGTGACCCCACCGATCGGTCGCAATTTGCCGTTGGCATTAACGGAGGTATCGATCCGGGCGATCGAGCCATAAACAATCCCAAAGCCGGTGAGCCCGATCAGGCTCCACACAATGCCTCGACTCCAGCCGCGGGTGCTACGGGGCAGGGTGGTGCGGCGGTGACGATGGCCCCGGGGTTGTTGAACTTCGATGCTTGGTGGCGGAGCTGTGGCCGTAGCAGTGGCCCTAGCAGTAGTGGTAGTAGTAGTACCTGTGATGATCGATGACGTGGCGATTTTAACTTTTTTGCCATTCCCATTCCCATTCCCATTCCCATTTCCGTTGCCATTCCCGTTGGAGCTAAAACCGTTGCTGCCGTTGTTTTTGGAGTTCATGGGGTTTTCCTCCTTAGAGACCGATTACGGGTGGATTTGCAGCAGCTGTGGTCACCAGCACCGGTGCTGGAGCTGGTGAAGAAGAGCTTGATCGACCCTGCTGTCGGAATAAAACGTAGTAAGGGCCCCGGGCTGCCATTAATTGAGCGTGAGTACCCACCTCTAATACGGCCCCATTGCCCATACACACGATCATGTCTGCATTGACGATTGACGAGAGCCTGTGGGTGATAAATAAGACAGTTGACCCCCTAAGGTACTGCATTAGATTTTCACTTACGACCCTTTCTGTTTGATAGTCAAGGGCCGAGGTCGCTTCGTCCATAATTAGCATTCGCGGTTTCTGCAGGATTGTGCGGGCAATCGCTATGCGCTGACGTTGTCCACCGGATAGATTGCTACCCCGCTCACCCACCTGGGTGGAATAGCCTGCTGGTAGTTCCATTATGAAATCATGGGCGGCTGCTATTGTGGCTGCCTGGATTATTTCTTCGCTGCTGGCTTCTGGGTTTGTGAGGGTTATATTTTCCTCCACGGAGCCATCAAACAAAACTGTGTCTTGGGGGACAATTCCGATTTGTCTCCGCAAGGAATACAATTCAACTTTATTGATATCAATTCCGTCTACTAGTACCACCCCCTGCTCCGCTGTATATAGGCGCGCCAGCAACTTAGTGATTGTGCTCTTGCCTGAACCGCTAGTGCCAACGATTGCTACAAATTTTCCGCAGGGAATTTTTAAGTTTATGCCAGTTAGTAGTAGTGGTGATGAGGGTTTATAGCGGAAATTAATATTTTGAAAGCTGATTTCACCTTTGATGGGCGGCATGATGATGCGGCTTGCATTGTCTTCTGGGGCCTCCTGGGGATGGTCGATCACGTCACTGAGCCTTTCCAGTGAAAGGGCAGTTTCCTGAACTGTTTGCCAGATTGATGTCATCCGCAGCAGTGGTCCTGTTACATAACCAGCAATGATTCGGAATGCAATAAGTTCCCCTAGACTCAGTTGGCCTTGGAGTACAAGGGCGGCTCCACCCCAGATCACCACTAAGCCAGAGAGCTTGTTTAGAAAGCCACTGATTGTGTTTGCTGTGGTGCTTAGCAGGGTGTTGTCAAAGCCCTCAGCCACATAATCTGTGTATAAATCTTGCCATTTCCAGCGGCTGCGTAGTTCAATATTCTGTGCCTTTACGGTCATCATGCTACTCAATATTTCCACCAAATGGCTTTGGGTGCGGGCATTGGCTACTGCACGGCTCTGCAGCTGATTACGTACCAGCGGTGATACAGACAGGGTTAGTGCTACGAGTATAGGAATCACCGCCAGTGTGAGTAACGTGAGTTGCCAGCTGTAGATCATCATCACAGCCACATACAGGAGGGCAAAGACGGCATCAAGGATCGTAGTTAGGGCTGTGCCGGTTAGGAATCCGCGAACTTTTTCCAGTTCACTGATTCGGTTGCTCACTTCCCCCACGGAGCGGCGGTCAAAATAGCTAAGCGGTAGGCGCAGTAGATGGTCAATTATCTGGGTGCCGAGCGATAGGTCAATCCGATTTGTTGTATCGATAAATAGAAAGGTTCGTAGGCATAGCAATAGACCTTCAAATACAGCGAATACCACTAGTAGCAGCCCTAGTACCCCCAGGGCACCGGGGCTATTATTGATAATTACCTTATCGATCACTTGCTGGATCAGCAGTGGATTTACTAGGCCAAAGAGTTGCACAAAGAAACTTGCCAGTAGTACTTCCACCAGCACGGTGCGGTGTTGGCGCAAGGCCGGCAGGAACCAGCTGAAGCCAAATTTGCGTTGGGGGGTAAGTTGATTCACCCTTAGGGTGAGCACTTCCCCCTGCTCCCCCCACTGGTCGCGGAAATCACTGATGCTTAGCAGTTGATTTCCCACGGCGGGGATGCCAAGTACAAGTTCGCGGTTATTGCAGCGGTAAATGATCGCCAGGCCATTGCCCCAGCGCAACATCAGTGGACCGCTGAGCCGCACTATTGCTTCGGCTTTGATTTCCAGAAGTTGGGTTTGTAGGCCGATTGATTCAGCAACGGCCCCAGCTAGGGCAAGGGAGGCCTCCCCATGGCGGTTTACCTGATCGTTGAAAACCCTACGCAATAATTCCCTACGAAAGGGCAGGTTGAGATGATCGCTGAGCATCCGAAAGGCAGCGATTGGAGATTCCAAGGCCCCTTCGCCGCGGTGCCAGGGGAAATCCTGGGGAGCTAGAGATTCGGGCTCTGCTGGTTCTTCCGATTCGTAGTTCGCTAGGTGAGGTGCTTCCGGAATCTCTGCCTCGGGTATTTGGCCTTGCTGGGCCTGCCAGCGGTCCAGCAGCCGGCCATGCCACCCGTTGCTGGAGCCATTTCCATTGGCACCGTTGGCTGGATCGCTGCTTTCTGCTGGTTCGAGCAGCTCGGCCAGGCTGGCCCGATTAAGGCTGATCAGCCGCAGTGGTTGCTCGCCTGTCAGGGGGTGGGTGCTTGGTAGGGCTGTGCCGAGCGGTAGGGGCCCTGCGGCCACTAGCGTCAGATCTTCAGGATTGAGGCTCAGTTCGTTGAGCTCAGCAATGTTGAGGCTGCTGGCGCCACTGCTGGGGGCCAGTTCAACGGCAGCGGTCAGCAGTTGCTCGGCCCTAGCCCGGGGGTAATCCTTTAGCTGGGCATCCAGCACTGCAAATAATTCCGCCGGATGCACGCTGCTCCTCAACCGCTCTGCTAAGGGCGGATAGGCAAGCATTACCTGTTGAATGGCGCCAATCGGTATGGCAATCACCACCAAATCGGTGGAGGCGATCAGTGATTCCCAGCAGCGGCCACAGCTCAGCGGTGTCCAGTTCAGCAGTGCCCCGGCCTCTAGTCGCTCCAGCGTTGCCACCCCCCGGGGCAGACGGCTGGCCATTACCACCGAGCGCACTGAACCCTGAACCAGAAAGAAGAGTTGATTGGGTGGCTGATCACAGCGGCTGATCGGTTGGCCCAGCTTGAAGCGCAGCAGCTGGCCCTGGCTGGCTAGTTGCTGCAACAGATCTGGGGGAAGATCAGCGAGCAGTGGGAAGCAACCCAGTAGCTCCAATACCTGGGGGGACTCTGCCATCAGCTACTTCACCTGCATAAGCTGGGGATACACGGATCCGAGTTGGGCATCGAGGGTGGTGTTGAGATCCTGTTGGAAAAGTTCGTTTAGTAGTTGAGAACGGGTGGCATCGCTTAGGGAGGCCGGCTGTCGGTGTTCTAGGCGCAGAATCAGAAAGCTCTGGTCAATCAGCAGCGGTGGATGGATATCGCCCAGGGTGAGGCTGTTGAGCACCGCCTGGATCTTTGGGTGCGCTTGGGAGATTGCCATTGGGCCCACTAGTCCATGGGTGAGTCGTTCATCGCCGATCGAGAATTGCTTGGCCAGTTGGCTGAAATCGGCTTTGTCATCTATCAGCCGCAGGTAGAGCTCCTCGGCTGTGCCCTGGTTCCGCACCCGGATCATGGCAAACACCACCTGTTCGAGGGCGCTGCGCCGTTCGAGCATGTAAGGCTCCACCCGTTCGCCGTAGCGTTCTTCCATCAATTTCTGCAGGCACAGCTGATTCCAGCGTTGCTGTATAAGTTTCTTTTCATCCTCTGCTAAACCTGCCAGCCAGTCCCCAGCCAGGCTGGTGGGGGCAGTGCCAGGCTGGCCATCCCAGAGGTGCTTAAGGATCTGATCTTGTTCATCACTGCTGAACTGCACTGCCTGGAGCAGCCGTTGCAGTAGCAGGTCGCGGGCCAGGACGCGCAGAATGCCTTGCTGATTCAGGAGCGCCGCCAGCGGTTGTTGGGCAAGTTCGGTAAGGGCGGCGTTGAGATCAGCTTCCAGTTGGGGGGTAGGTAGCATGGCTGTTTATCCGGGAAAGGAAGATATTTAGGCGAAGCTAAAATTACTCTTGCTGAGAGTAGTTCCTGGGTCGACCATATTCACGGTGCCAAGGCTGATTGAACCCTTGCTCCAGTCTCCATCGGCATCAAACATCAACTGATGGGTATCTGTGGCGTAGGCAATTGTGGGGGCACCCATGCCGAGGGTCTTGATTTCTGCGAGGGTGTCTACTACTACGCCAAGCTTTGTATTTGGACCTCCTTCATATGCAACAAGCTGACCACTTACCACATGGAATAGGGCTGTGGCAGAGCTATTCCAAAGGCTTTGGGTAATTGAAGCGAGGGAGCTGCTTATTTCAATGCTGTCACCACTAATTCCGCTTTTAAAGTTGGCCATTGTGTCTACGCTATCAGTTACTTCGCCACTAATTAGTGTGCCAGTGGCCCAGAAGTTTTCCTGTTGAGGAGTTGTTAGGCTTCCCCAGAACTCTCCGTCGGTGAGCCGTTCGGCAAAGCTGTCGCTGCTGGCGGCGTTGTAGGCAACGCCTGCATCTGATTGAATAAACTTATCAATACCACTGCCACCGGTGTTGAGGTCTTGACCAAAGCCCCCGTCAAGCTTGTTGCCATCTCCGGCGCTTACGCTAATCTTATCGTTGCCAAAGTCCCCTTGAAGATTGTTGTTGATGCCCAATTGTTCAATAATGATTTCATCATTTCCCATCCCCCCTTGAAGTTCGGATTTATAGGCTCGACTTAACTGGATAATATCATTACCCAGGGAGCCGTCTAGATTGCTTTGATTGCTAGATCCCTGGATGGCATCATTTCCTAGGCCGGTATTTACTTTGCTGTTGCGAATGCCATCAAAGCCGCCTTCACCGCCAGCCAAGGCTGAGTGATCAAGGTAGGTATCGGCTGAAATAATTGAATCTTTGTTAATGTCTAGATTTACATCTTCCTCAGTTAGAATTGCACCATAAACCCAGTCATTACCCATGCCTGTGTTGATGATTGATTGATCAATGCCTGCTGCGTCTCGCCAGCTGGTCGGGCTATTGAATCCTGAATCGGCATATCCACCAAGACCAAGAACTCTATCGTCTCCACGGTTAGTGTATATCTCACTGTTGAGAATACCGATGCCCTGAAGGCTTTGTAGGTTTACATCTGCTGGGGTGAGAGCGGTTTTGCTGGCATCAAATAGAGCAAGGCCCTTGCCGTAGATGTAGCTGTTTAGAGTGGGAGCACCATATAAGCTGCTAGTGTCAATGCCAATGGCGTTGCCGCTCAGATCAAGTTGTTTTATCTCACCTGTTGGCGTGCCCACTAAGGCTAGTTTGGCGGTGGCTTCACCACTGATCGAAGCTTTGCCATCCCCATCGCCCCCTGGCACGGCCTTTACTATGTAACCCTCTATGCCCTTGGCATCAGCGGCTGCGCTGGCTTCAGTGGCAATCGGCCAAGTGGAGAAATTCAGGGTGGCATCTGCTTCCACCGCTGCATTTGGTTGGCCGAGAAAGCTGGGTGCTTCTGCATCAGCACTTCTAGCCAAGCTGTTCAGGCCCTCTAGGCCCCGAACTATGGCGCTGGCGTTGAGGCTTGTGCTCGGTCCAGGCTCGCTGGCGAGCGGTTCCAAAAGGGATCCTGTGCCGGCAAGGGCAGAGGCTTTAAATGGATTTTTACTGGTGCCGATCTTAAGGGCACCAGTAAACTGGGCCACATAGTGTACATTTGCCAGGCCCACATTGATCGCCTGGGCATCTGCGCTTGTGTTACCCCGGCCAGAGGCAAAGGCCTGGGCAGCGGCGTTTCCTTCGATCAGTCCACCACCGGAGTAGATCGTTAGATTTGGGCTATTGAAGAAGGCGTCATTGCCGTCTGCACTTGTGTAGTAACGACTGGCGCCGGTACCAAGGCCAAAGGCTATGGCCGTGGCGCTGGTGGGGTCGGGCAGGTCAACACTGCGGGCGGTGGCGGTAGCAGCTGGGGAGGTGGTGAGATTTAGGCTGCTGCCTGCCCAAAACTCGCTGTCTGCAGCAAAACGCGCTGCAATTGTGCGGGCTAGGGCAGTAACGGGAGGAAGCGCCATGGGAAATAACCAGGGGAACTGGAGGCCGGCCTAAGCACGGCATAAGGAGGAAAAGGGAGCAGGTTTAAAACCTGCTCCCCGGGGCTTGAAACGCGCGGGACTTAAACCGTTGTCACTGTGCTGGCAGTGGCGACGGTGTTGGAGATCGCCGAAGCGTGGATTACGCCGCTGCCGTGGATGGTCACGTCATAGCCGGAAAGGCCCACAACATTGCCGCTGGCATTGGCTAAGGCATTACCGGTCGTCGTGGTGGCGGTTACGGTATTGCTCAAGGTGGCGATGGCAGTTAGATCACCGCTGAGGTTGATGGTGTTGTTGTACAGATCTCCGAGGAGTCCATATACATCCACTGCGCTGATGGAGCTGGCATCACCAGTGGTTGCAGAGCTCTTCGTATCAAAAGTGCCTAAGGCAGTGCCAGCAACTAGGTTGCTGCCCACCTGGCCAGCGAAGAGATTTGCATGGCCAATCCCCACCAATGTGGCCCCTGTTTCGGCGAAAGCAGGACCGGTTTCAGTGGTTGCTTGAACGCTGCCCTTGCTTTCAGCATAACCAGTGATGTTTCCAGCATTAGGACCCGCCTTGATTGTGGTGGCTCCTTCTGTTGTTGGTGTGAGAGCACCTTCTGTAGGCATGTTGTAAGGAGAATTACCTATGATGCCGGCAGCATCAAAACCACCCGAGGCATTAGCGGCGCCATTGGTGTTGCTGGCAACCACCTTGAGCGGGGCAGTAACTGAACCCTCATTGTCTAGAACTCCAATAAGTCCAGTGCCATTAATACTACCTTTGCCACCGATAAAGATGCTAGCTGGATTAGGTGTTTCGCCTATTGAGGCGCCTAGATCAATACCCTTGCTGGAGATTCCGGCCTCGGCAGTTGCAATGCCGGTGGTGGTTTTGGCGGTTGATCCACCAAGCTCAATGTCTGATGTAACAGCAGCAATGCCAACTACATCACCTTCTTTGCCAACGTAGATCTTTTCACTGGCTTGTTTGATGCCTGCGGCATCTAAGCAGAGTCCACTGCTGGAATCACCTGTAGTGGCTTCACTAATGCTGCTGCCTTTCAGCGTTGAAATGGCATTAATGGTACCAATTTCACCAATAAAGATATTACTGGTATTGATACCGCGGCCTTTTTGTTGGGCAGTTGCTTCTGCGTCACCTGTGGTGGTGTTGGCAGTGGCGCTGAGGATACCATCGCCGCGGGCAAGCAAATTGCCCCCCTTGCCGAAGGTTACTGGGGCGGATTCCAGACCGATAACCGTTGCACAGCAATCCCCTGCAGTAGCTGTTACTGGCCCTGTAGTGGCTACGGCTTCAGCAGCAAGCCCTGCCAAGCCAGTGGCGGTGAATGTGCCTAGCCCCCCGGCACTGGTGACTACGTACTCGCCAGCTTTCAGAGAACCGTGGTTAAAACCAACCACAGTGGAGCCCAAGCCAGCTTCTGCGGTGGTGCCAGCATTTGCGCCAACACTGTTTGCGGTAGCTGACCCATTAAGGAAGGCTGTGGCACTGGGGTTAATTAGATTATTGCCTGCAAAGATGTCGGTGTTAGAGATGCCTAGTACGTGGTCACCTCCAGCGACGGTGGCATAGGGATCTACACCGCTGCTCACGGTGCTTGCGCTAGCAGTTTGGGTGCTGCTTGCTGCGGCGTTGATGGTGCCGTTTTCTCCAACAGTTAGTTTGTCTACGGAGATGCCTACCACATATTCGTTATTGATTTCAGCAGATACAGCATTACCTTCGGCTGGCGCTGTCACAGAGGTGGCCGTTGCCGTGTTGTTGGCAATTGCCTCTGCTTGCACAATGCCATTATTGCCAATGACTACAGTTGAACCTGCTGTGCTGGCTGGATTAGGGTTGTATTCACCTCGCAACACATTGTCATCGGCAATGCCAGCGACGGTGTTGATAGAGATCAATGCATTAGATCTGCCTGTAACCGCCTTGGAGGTGGCGTCGGTTTTGAGATAGGCAGCTGCATCTAGTCTGCCATTGTTTCCTGTTGAAATATCTAATTTATTGGGGGCCAAACGAATGGAATCACTGCCACCAGCAGAGGGCGCAGATAGTGAATCAGAGAAAATCCCTGCCACTGTATTTGATAGGCTTTGCGCTAGCGCATCGCCCGTTACTGTTTGGGCGTTTGAGGTGATGCTTACTGGTGCCGTCTGCTTGATGCCGGCAATAGAGCTGATATTAGCAGCTGTTCCAAAGGCTATCTTTAGTGGGTCGCCTATTTCGGAATCAGGGCCCACAGGACCATAACCAGTGTTGTAAATCCCCACCACATTGCTTCCGGAGGCGCCAGAGCTAGCGGTGGCATCGCCTGTTGGCACTCCTGTGGTGGTGGCTTTGGCATCGGTGGTGGCATTTACGGCCACTGTGAGGATCTGGCCAAGGCCCGAGGCAATATCAATGTTGTAAAGGCCTATTTTTTGGCCCACGTCTGCCGTTGCATCGGCATTGCCACTTGTGGCATCAGCCTGAGCCTTCACTAGATTGTCAATGTTTACAGCAATGGTGCTGTCTTGACCAATCTTGATGTCGCCAACTACATGTTTTAGGTCAACGATGCCACCGGTGGGCCCTGAGTTAGTGGCCGATGCACTCGCATTACCAGTGGCTGTTTTTGCAGTGGCAAGGTTCTTGGAATATTCTGTGACGTTGATACCGCTATTGATCCCTGCGGTGATTGTGGAGTTCAGTATTCCAACCTGTGCCGGGGCATCTGCTATGGCTAGAGCATCGCCGGTATCAACTGTGTCTGTTGCATTTCTTGTGGTAGGGGTGACAAGCTTGCCAGCACTTGCGTCTAGGGTTAGGCCGGCATTTACGGTGATATTGGATCCATTGATCCCAATTACCGAAGGATTTACAATTGCAGTCATTGTCTTCAGGGGTGTAGAGGAAAAGGTGAAATTAGTCCTCAGGCCAGCCAGATTGATCTGAAATGATTAGTAGGCCTGCATTTACTAAGATAGAGATTTCTAAGCTTGTCATGCAATCAGATTCAAGGCAGCTAAGGAGCATATTTACCGCTTTCAGTAGTTCTTGTGTCTATTACTTGCTTGGCCGAAGCTGACCTATGTTTTTCCGATCAGGTGTTACAGATTTTATTAAATTTTATGGGTCCATTTCAGATATTTGGCACACTGCTGCTTAAATGCCTCGGATTTGAGCAGGCCAGCTCCCAGCCTGGTGCCCGCAGCTTATGACTGGGGGCACCTCGTCATCTTGTAAATCTAGATCAATGAGAGATTGCTGGAACCGATCCCATTCAAGCCAACCGAAGCCACCGTGGCGATCAGGGAAATCTCATTGGCTGCAATATTGCTATCGATGCCAGCGTTGAAGGAGTATAGGTAGGCAGTGTAATTACTATTGCCTGTTGTTCCCCCATCGTAGGCCAGTAGGTACCCTTTGCCGCCGGCGCTAGATGCCGTGAGTGTGGCTGTGCCCGCTGCGGGATTTAGGGCATCCAGTAACTGGCTGCCATCGGTGACGCTTCCAAAGATGGCATCACTGCCTGGATCTTGGATTAAGCGGAATACATCCCCTTCGCCACTGCCAGCAGATGAGGTATTGATACTTACTGTCGCCCCGGTGATGATGTCAACCAGTTGTAACCCAAGGGTCGTATTACTGGTGTTGGCATCAGCTAGAACAAGGCCGTCGGTCGCCGCTCCAGTGGTGCTGAATCCGGTGATGCTATCTCTGTCTGCGGCTGCGGTGATGCCATCCAGCCGCACTAAATCCTGGGCCGCCACGCTTTCAGTTAGATCAATGGCATCCAGACCGCTGCCACCTATTACCTGATCTGCTCCCTCACCAGCATTGATAGTGTCGTTCCCCTCCTGGCCATAGATCACATCCTTGCCTGCTCCGCCATTGATGATGTCATTGCCACCAGTGCGCCCACTCTCCTTACCGATCTCATCGGGATTGTTCCGAATATATGCCAGGGTCGTTGATCTGTTCCATGCATATGCAGGCACGGATTCCAGTTGGGCGAATACCGCCCAACCGGAGCCTTCCGGCAAACTCAACCCCTTATCCAAGGCCAATTTGTCTGTATTAGGCGCATCGCCATATATTAAATCATCGCCTCCTGCGCCATTGATCAGATCAGCACCGGCCACTGTTTGTACCACTGCTCCCCCAGCGAGCGTACCAATTGCTTCCACCATTTCTTCAGCAGATTCCACATTTGTTGCACTGCCTCCGGTTCCCTCTACCTTCGACAGATTAGCCAACTGGCTACTGTCTACATGTATACCTATTGCTTCTATTGTGAATCCCTTTGTTTCGATTAATCCAACTTCACTTACTGAGTCGCCACCGCCTGCATAGGCACCCAGTACGCTATTAAGAGCATTATCTGTTGAAAGGCTTGATGTACTATTGCTTAGCAAGGTGGAATTCCCAACAAGGGCACGATTTGGTTCCCCATCAGATACAAATACTAGATTTGACACATCAGCGCCGGCCAAGGGACCTTGGGCAGACGGCAGTTTATTTATCCAATCCAGGGAGGATTGTAATCCCGCTTCATAGTTTGTTGCTCCCCTTTCTTTCGTGCCGATAGCATCCACAGCTTGCTTTGCTAGATTTAGCTGAACGCTGTTGTCTAATCCAGCCGTGGTGAGATTAAATACCGAGCCACTATCCCCGGTGGTGCTAAAGCTATTAATCTGTACCCGCACATTGGCGGCACTGGAGGCATATAGGCTGTCGAGGCTGGCTTTGATAGATAACTGTAATGCAGCTAGCCTTGAGATGGTGCCGCTGCCAAAAGAAATATTTTCGTCCATGCTGCCGGAGCGATCTAGCACAAAGCTGATGTTGGCAGTCGAACCGTTCGTGAGGCTGGAGCCACCGGGGTCTCCAATCAGGATGTCGGCTTGATTTGAACCATCGATTGCACCCTGGCCTCCGCCTACCTGCCAATCCACGCCGCTACCAGGATCTGCTCCACTGGAGCCCACAATAAACCGAGGCTGGTTCAGCGTGAGGGTGGTGGTGGAGAGGTCTCCATCTCCATCTTGAATTGTGTATACGAATGAATCAACTTCGCTAATGATTGTGGGGATGCTGGTGGATTGGTAACTGTAATGTCCATCACTGTATAGCACTAGAGTGCCATAAGTGCCAATGATACTTGTACCTACGCCGGTGCTAACTGGGGTGGTTGGATCAAGGCCTGTGGTTCGCACCCCGATTACGGCGCCACCACTCTTTGGCCCATCTGCTCCTAGAACATCATTTGCTAAGGTGCCATTGGCAGCATTTACGTTGAGCGTTCCTCCAGCAAGAGCAGCTGCTGCGTCAGGTTTTGCCAATGGTAGATCGTCCCAGATCACCACATCAAACAATGTTGTTGTTGTTTTGTCTTGCATGTCTGTGACCCCTAGCTCAAGCTGCTCAATCAATTCGTCAGGATCTGGTGGTGTTCCTGGGGCTGAATTTGGTACAGGAGTTGTTAGTTTGTATTGATATACAAAGGTTCCCTTGGGCAGCAACGGGAAGACTGGGATTGATTCGCTGTACGACACCAGCGTTAATTCTCCGAATGGAGTCGCGACTGGTGGAGAACCCACTAAGGCAGCTAGACCACCAGCAGGCACAGTCAACACTGTGCCCGCAATGGTTATTGATTTGATATTTGCCAGGCCATCCACATCCCCGATTGTGAAGTTGCTTGATGCTAAATCCTTACCATCACCAGGGTCGCTACCGGTAGGGAGCCCCATTTCATACACCGTCACGGTGTTGGCCTCCACGATTGTGGGTGGATCAGCCACTGGCGTAACATTAATTGTAAGGGTAGAAGTATCACCGCTGGAGCCATCGGTGAGAGTGTATGTGGCGAGGGGAACAGGGCCGTTGTAATTAAGGAAGGGAACAAAGGTAAAGCTGCCATCGCTATTTATTGTAAGAGCACCTTTACCAGCAATCGTAGCCGTATTGCCTGCTAGATAATCAGTGCTTTCAATATTAAAACCAGTGACGGAAATGGTTCCATCGGGGCTTGCGTTTCCTGTTGTCAGGACATTGCCGACGAGAGTAGTGTCTTCTGGAGTAGAGAGTACCTCGTCGATATCGTTGAAGCCATCGACAACAGGTGTAACATTAATAGTAAGGGTAGAAGTATCACCGCTGGAGCCATCGGTGAGAGTGTATGTGGCGAGGGGAACAGGGCCGTTGTAATTAAGGAAGGGAACAAAGGTAAAGCTGCCATCGCTATTTATTGTGAGAGCACCTTTACCAGCAATCGTAGCGGTATTGCCTGCTAGATAATTAGTGCTTTCAATATTAAAACCAGTGACGGAAATGGTTCCATCGGGGCTTGCGTTTCCTGTTGTCAGGACATTGCCGACGAGAGTAGTGTCTTCTGGAGTAGAGAGTACCTCGTCGATATCGTTGAAG
>Ga0209297_1000030_pt1 | contig 137161 bp, 138 predicted proteins | sample S_130805_MF_Meta_FD_187322 | JGI IMG/M metagenome (GOLD analysis project Ga0209297, IMG submission 187322) | Freshwater microbial communities from Lake Simoncouche, Canada to study carbon cycling - S_130805_MF_MetaG (SPAdes) (version 2) | ecosystem: Environmental > Aquatic > Freshwater > Lake ...
GCGAAAAAAGCCGCTCCTAAAAAAGCAGCTCCCGCTAAAAAAGCAGCTCCTAAAAAAGCTGTAGCGAAAAAAGCCGCTCCTAAAAAAGCAGCTCCCGCTAAAAAAGCAGCTCCTAAAAAAGCTGTAGCAAAAAAAGCCGCTCCTAAAAAAGCAGCTAAGAAAGCCGCTCCTAAGAAAGCTGCTAAAAAAGCTGCCCCTAAAAAGGCCGCTAAAAAACCTGCTGCCAAGAAAGCTGCCAAAAAACCGGCCGCTAAGAAAGCAGCGAAAGCACCCGCTGCCCCTGCTGCACATGCAGCAGCGCAAACCACTTTGAATCCTCAAGCTGCGTGGCCGTTTCCTTCGGCCGCTAAGCCCTGATCTCATCGTGTAAGCGAGCAGGCGCAAGCCAAAGCCCGATGCCCAAAGCATCGGGCTTTTTTCATGGGGCTCAGTACCCGTGCGGCTTAAGGGTAAAACGCCAGCAAGCGGTAGCCGGCCAAGGGCACTTGATTAGGCGGTAATTTCAAGTTGAAACGGCCCTCCCAAACTTGGGCAGGCACCATCACTCTCGGAGCGCCCCACACAGCGGGGTTGAAAACTTTACGCGCCAGCACTTGGCCTTGCGCATCGGTCAAGGTCAACTCCAGCCAACTGGTCGCAACCTGGGTGGGCGCAGTGTTGCGCAAAGTCACTTGCAATTGAAATTCAGTCTGTGGCTCAGCCTGGCCTTGCATCAAGGCGCCAGTCGCAGCATGCTCGGGCGCGCGAGATGGCTCCAAAGCCGCGCTGTCAATCACCACCGCATCGAGCACGCGCAGGGCTTGCACTTGGCAATTGGCCAGTTTGCAAAAGCGCTGAAGCACCAGCTTGAGACTAGGGTGCTCGGCGGCCAACCTGTCTTTGAAGTGCCAAAGGCATTGGGCCAACAAGCTCAAGCTCAAAACGTAGATCGCTAAAACCAAGAAGACGCCTGAGCCGTCCAATGCGCCCGAGGTCTGACCCTGGTGCTTGGGCACAGTCAGGCCTCAGTCGCCCTGAGCCCGGCGGGCCGTCATCAAAATCCAGCCCTCTTCTTGGTCACTGACGACCAACTTCAGAAATGGGGCATAGGCCTGCTGCAGCTCTTGCGCTTGCCGCTCCAAAATACCGGCCAGCACCAGCGCGCCGCCAGGGGCCACATGGGTGCACAGCAGGGGCGCCAAAACTTTGAGGGGGCTTGCCAAAATATTGGCCAACACTGTGTCGTACAGCCCTTGGGCTTGGGTCGGCAAACCGGCTTGAAGCACGGCGGCATTGGCCTTTGCATTGAGCTGTGTGGCGTTCACGGCGGCCGGGTCAATGTCTACGGCATCAATCTGCTGGGCCCCGTATTTGGCAGCGCCGATGGCCAAGATACCCGAGCCGCAGCCGTAGTCCAGCACCCTGTGGCCACACGTGGGCTGCTGTGCGATCCAGCGCAAACACATGCGTGTGGTGGGGTGTGTTCCAGTTCCAAACGCCAAACCCGGATCGAGGCGAATGATGGTTTTGGCTTGCGCAGGCGGCTCATGCCAAGTCGGCACGATCCAAAAATCTGGCGTGACTTGCACGGGCGTGAATTGCGACTGCGTCAGGCGCACCCAGTCTTGGTCGGGCACGGGCAAGACCGTCAAAAAAGTGCAGCCCACAAAAAATTCTTGCGCCTTGAGCACTTGACCAGCGTGGCGGGCATCGGCCTCTTGGGCAAACAAGGCCGTCATCTTCGAGCGTTGCCATCCGTCTTTGGGCGGGGGCATGCCAGGCTCGCCAAACAAAGCTTGCTCTGCTTCGGTTTGCGCATCGGCATCTTCCACCGAAACACTCAAAGCCTCCAAGGCCTCCAAGGCCTGGCTCAAGTCCTCGACCTTGGATTCTGGACACAGCAAACTGAGCTCAAACATGGTGCCAACAGCCCCAGCGCTCAACGCTTGTGGTGGCGCAGCCACTCTTCCAGGTAGTGAATGTTGGTGCCACCGGCCTTGAACTTGGCGTCCACCATCAGCTCACGGTGCAAGGGCATGTTGGTGTGAATGCCCTCGACCACGGTTTCAGCCAACGCCGTCTGCATGCGGGCAATGGCTTGGTCACGCGTGTCGCCATGACAAATGATTTTGCCAATCATGGAGTCGTAATTGGGCGGCACAAAATAGTTGGTGTAGACATGCGAGTCCACCCGCACACCGGGCCCACCGGGCGCATGCCACATGGTGATGCGTCCTGGTGAAGGCGTGAACTTGAAGGGGTCTTCGGCATTCACGCGGCATTCGATGGCATGGCCTCTGAGGGTGATTTGTCGCTGCGTGAACGGCAGTTTCTCGCCAGCGGCCACCATGATTTGGGTTTTCACAATGTCCACGCCCGTGACCCATTCCGTCACGGGGTGCTCGACTTGCACACGGGTGTTCATTTCAATGAAATAAAACTCACCGTTCTCGTAAAGGAACTCAAACGTGCCAGCACCGCGGTAGCCAATTTTTTTACACGCCGTCACGCAGCGCTCGCCAATTTTATCGATCAGTTTGCGCGCAATGCCAGGAGCCGGCGCTTCTTCAATGACCTTTTGGTGGCGCCGCTGCATGGAGCAATCGCGCTCGCCCAAATACACGGCGTTTTTGAATTTATCCGCCATGATTTGAATTTCAATGTGGCGTGGATTTTGTAAAAACTTTTCCAAATAAACCGCCGGATTGCCAAAAGCAGCTCCCGCTTCGGCCTTGGTCATCTGAACCGCGTTGATCAAAGCCGCCTCGGTGTTGACCACCCGCATGCCTCGGCCGCCGCCGCCGCCTGCGGCCTTGATGATCACCGGATAGCCCACAGCTTTGGCGATGCGCCGGATTTGCACCGGGTCTTCGGGCAACTCGCCCTCTGAGCCAGGCACACAGGGCACGCCCGCTTTGATCATGGCCTGCTTGGCCGAGACTTTGTCGCCCATGATCCGGATCGACTCGGGTGAGGGCCCGATGAATTGGAAACCGCTTTTTTCAACGCGCTCGGCAAAGTCAGCGTTTTCGCTCAAAAAGCCATAGCCGGGGTGGATGGCTTCGGCGTCGGTCACTTCTGCAGCCGAGATGATGGCTGGCATGTTCAGGTAGCTCAGCCCCGAGGCGGGTGGGCCAATGCACACCGCCTCTTCGGCCAGTTTGACGTACTTGGCCTCGCGGTCGGCTTCGGAGTAAACCATGACGGCTTTGATGCCCATTTCGCGGCAAGCGCGCTGAATCCTCAGGGCGATTTCCCCGCGGTTTGCGACCAAAATTTTCTTAAACATGCAGGCCCTAGCAACGTTAGTCGATGATGATCATGGCTTGTCCGTATTCCACGGCTTGTCCGTTTTCACACAAGATTTGAGTCACGGTGCCCGATTTGTCGGACTCGATCTCGTTCAAAATCTTCATGGCCTCGATGATGCACAGGGTCTGCCCCTCTTTGACGACATCTCCCACTTTGACAAATGCGGCTGCGCCTGGGGTGGCTGAGCGGTAGAAAGTGCCAACCATAGGGGATTTGACGGTATGGCCCGTTGGCACATCAGGTGCTGGCGCCTCTGGGGAGGTGGCAGTAAGGGCTGTAGATGGGTGCACCACGGCGGCCCCTTCGGCCGCTGGCGCATGATGTGCATTCGAAGTCATGCTCACGTTCGCCTGTGTAGGCCCTTTGACGATCCTGACCTTGCCCTCGGCTTCGGTGATCTCCAGCTCTGTGACGTTGGAGTCCGAGACCAAATCAATCAAGGTTTTGAGTTTGCGCAAGTCCATGAGACCCCCTGTTGCATACGAAAAGCTCGAATCTACACCAATTTTGATCCTATTTACCTGCAACTGCTATCAAAATACAAAATTACCCAGACCCAAAGATGTGCCGCACATGCCCCATCTGGCTTGAATCACCTGCACCCACCTGAACCAGATTGCAAGCGGACTGCAGTCAGTCTAAGCCAGACTTTGACGCCAAGACTTTAAGTCATCTTCGGTTAATTTTCCTAATTTTTGCCTTAAAATTCCGCCATCTGCATCGAAAATAATACTAAAAGGCAAAACACTTTCTGTGTTGCCTAGACTTTTGCCAAGTTCGGTACCCCCCAAGCCCGCCAAGCCGTTTGGAAAGTGCAAGGGGTGCTGACTTAAAAAACGCCTGACGGCACTGGGTTGATCGATGGCCAATCCGACAACTTGAACAAATTTAGCATCTTTTTCAAGAAAGAAGGCGTCTAATAACGGAAGTTCTTCTATGCACGGCGGGCACCAAGTGGCCCAAAAATTAACCAGCAAGGGCTTGCCCCTGAATTTTTGAAGACTCAGATCACCTCCTTCGGGGCGCTCAAAGACTTGCTGCCAAAAGAGTTTGACAGCGGGGTCGGTGGCCGGGCGGGCTTGGTATTTTTGCCAAGCCCAAGCAGCCCCCGCCAATCCAGCGGCCAAACCAACTGCAGCCAAAAGCGCCTGCCTGCGCTGATTTGACTCGGGGCTTGGGGTCTGGTTTTCAATTTCTTGCGTCATACCCGTATCATGCCCCAAGCAGACGGCTCACCGCCGCCAGGTCTCCTCTGGGCGGCCTGCCCTGCGCATCGGGCTTCAATGCGCCGCGCACATCGTCGTAGTCGTTGACCAACAAGTGCACGCCCACCTCCTCCCCCAAATCAGCGCAAAAGCTGTGCAGACTCAAAGCCTCTACCGGCTCGCCTTGCAGGCCGCGCACGGTGCTGGCTTGAAACGTCAAGCCCAGGTTGATCAATGCAATTTCCGTGGACTTGGGGTCGTCGCAAAACAGTTGCAAGTAAATGTCTGACAACCGTGTGGCCGTTCCATGCCAGACTGCGCCGCCCAAAAAAGGCCTGAACGAGGCCAGTCGCTCCATCCAGCCCAAGGCATGGCGGCGCAAGGCGGCCAACTCCAGGGGCTGAGTCTGGGCGCAAAACATCTCAATGTACTCACGCACCTGCACCTCGAGCAATTCATTGCTGGGCAAGGCCGTGCGGGCCGGCAACCCCAGCGCTTTGAGCGCGCGCCGCTTGGCCGGTCCGTATTCCAGGCCCTCCTCGATCACCCAACGCGCCGCAGAGGCCGCAATTTCTTCTGAGAATTCACGCATGACCGAATTGTGCACCGCCTAAAATCCCCCCATGCATATTCATATTTTGGGCATCTGCGGAACTTTCATGGGCGGCTTGGCCGCGTTGGCCCGGGAGGCAGGCCACCGCGTCACGGGCTGTGATGCCGGCGTCTACCCGCCCATGAGCGATCAATTGCAAGCTCTTGGCATTGAGTTGATCGAAGGCTTTGGGGCTGATCAAATGCGTTTAAAGCCCGACCTCTATGTGATCGGCAATGTGGTCAGCCGCGCCCGCTTGCAAAGTGGCGCGCCTAAATTTCCTTTGATGGAAGCCATCTTAGACGCCGGCGCACCCTACACCAGCGGCCCACAATGGCTGGCCGAACATGTGCTGCAAGGCCGCCATGTGTTGGCCGTGGCAGGTACCCATGGCAAAACCACCACCACCTCCATGCTGGCATGGGCGCTGCAGCACGCGAGACTGGCGCCAGGTTTTTTGGTTGGGGGCGTGCCCTTGAACTTTGGCGTTTCTGCGCGCCTAGGGGGCGGGCGCTACTTTGTCATTGAGGCCGATGAATACGACACCGCATTTTTTGACAAGCGCAGCAAGTTTGTGCACTACCGGCCTCGCACGGCCATTCTGAACAACTTGGAGTTTGACCACGCCGATATTTTTGACGACTTGTCAGCCATTGAGCGGCAATTTCACCACCTGGTGCGCACCGTGCCCGCGCAAGGACGCTTGGTGGTCAATGGCCTGGAAGAGAGCCTGACGCGCGTCTTGGCACAAGGCTGCTGGAGCGAGCTGAGGACCTTTGGCGCCGCCGTCAGTGACTTCACCGCCATGGGTGAGCCTGGCCATTTTGATGTCTTGCAACAAGGCCGCAAAGTGGCCTGCGTGCAATGGGCCCTGGGCGGCGTGCATAACCAATTGAACGCGCTGGCCGCCATCGCAGCGGCGCAGCATGTGGGCGTGCCAGCAGATGTTGCCGCGCAAGCTTTGAGCAGTTTTGAAAACGTCAAGCGGCGCATGGAAGTGCGTGGCTGCGTGGCTGGCGTGACGGTCTACGACGACTTTGCGCACCACCCCACAGCCATTCGCACCACGATCGACGGATTGCGCCGCCAAATCGGGCCTGAGCAGCGCATCTTGGCGGTGTTTGAGCCGCGCAGCAACACCATGAAACTGGGCAGCATGAAGGCCCAACTGCCGTGGAGTTTGGAACAAGCTGATCTGTCTTTTTGCCACAGCGGCGGGCTCGATTGGGACGCGTCAGCCGCCTTGTCCGCAATGGGCACGCAGGCGCAAGTGGCCCATACGATCGAGCTTTTACTCCAGCAGGTGCTGACGCAAGCCCGCCCTGGCGATCATGTTGTGTGCATGAGCAACGGGGGCTTTGGCGATGTGCACGCACGCCTGCTCAAGGAGCTTGCAACACGCGCGTAATGCCTACATAGCCCGCAGTTGTTGGGTGCTGCGGACTTTGCATCAGCCCTGGTGCAGGTCTCTTTGTTTTCACGCCTTCATTTGACTCGGCGCTTTTTGACAGCGTCCGATAAAATTTGCAGCACTTGCTCGGTGTCAGGCCAGCCAATGCAAGGGTCGGTGATGCTTTTGGCATACGTCAAAGCGGCCACATCGTCTTTGCCTGGTGAGAATTTTTGAGCACCGGCCTCCAAGTGGCTCTCCACCATCACCCCAAAAATCTGGTGCGAACCGCCAGCCAATTGGCCTGCAATGTCGCGCGCCACATCGACTTGACGCTCGTGCTGTTTGCTGCAATTGGCGTGGCTGCAATCGATCATCAAACTGGCAGGTAGCTTGGCGGATTCCAATTCTTTGCACGCCGCTGTGACGCTGACTGCGTCGTAATTGGGCGCTTTGCCTCCACGCAAAATCACGTGGCAGTCGGGGTTGCCGCGGGTCTCGACAATCGCCACTTGCCCGTTCTTGTGAACCGACAAAAAGTGGTGTCCACGGGCGGCTGCCTGAATCGCATCGGTGGCAATTTTGATGTTGCCGTCGGTGCCATTTTTAAAACCTATGGGGGCCGACAAACCGGAGGCCAATTCGCGGTGCACTTGACTCTCGGTGGTGCGCGCGCCGATTGCGCCCCAGCTGATCAAGTCGCCCAAGTACTGGGGCGAGATCACATCCAAAAACTCGCTGCCCGCAGGCACCCCTTGCCGATTGATTTCAATCAGCAACTGCCGCGCAATGCGCAAGCCCTCGTCAATGCGAAAGCTTTGGTCCAAGTAGGGATCGTTGATCAAGCCCTTCCAGCCCACGGTGGTGCGGGGTTTTTCAAAGTACACCCGCATGACAATTTCCAGACTGCCTGCGTAGCGCTCACGCAGCGGCTTGAGGCGGCGCGCGTAATCCAGCGCAGCGGCGGGGTCGTGTATTGAGCAGGGGCCGATCACCACCAGCAAGCGGTCATCTTGACTCGCCATGATGCGCTGAATCTTGTGGCGCGTTTGCGAGATCAAAGTTTCAACCCCCGTTCCCGCGATCGGGAAAAAGCGCATCAAATGTTCTGGGGGTGGTAGCACGGTGATGTCCTTGATGCGTTCGTCGTCGGTCTGACCGGTGCGGTCGTTGGGGCTTGCATAACCAGGCTCCGAAGTGGCTTGTCTTTTGGCGTTCATCGTGAGGCTCCTAACAGGTAAAAAATGGGGCAAAAAAAAACCGCCGGGTGTTCAGTCCGGCGGTGGGTGTGAGGGGGGTCAGTGGCTTATGCGCTGTCCTCTCGTCCGCCGGGGACTGAGAATCCAAAATAAAAATAAAAGAAGTTAAAGCGCTGGCTCATAGGCAATGACTGTAGCACAAGCTTCTGACAAGGCCTGACAAGCGCGCTTGTAGCTGTGTTGGCGACGTGCGGCTCAAGCTGTCCCGCCCACGGTCAGGCCCTCAATGCGCAAGGTCGGTTGGCCCACGCCCACGGGCACGCTTTGACCCTCTTTGCCGCAAGTGCCCACGCCCGAATCCAGGCGCATGTCGTTGCCAATCATGCTGACTTTTTTCAAGCACTCCGGGCCGCTGCCGATCAAGGTTGCGCCTTTGACAGGGTACAAAATTTTGCCATTTTCAACCCAATAGGCTTCGCTGGCAGAGAACACGAACTTGCCGCTGGTGATGTCGACTTGACCACCGCCAAAGTTGGGCGCGTACAAACCTTTTTTCAAACTCGCCACAATCTCTTCGGGTGGTTTGTTCCCGCCCAACATGTAGGTGTTGGTCATGCGCGGCATGGGAATGTGGGCGTAACTTTCGCGCCGGCCATTGCCGGTGGGTTGAACGCCCATCAAACGCGCATTCATGGCGTCTTGGATGTAGCCTTTCAAGATACCGTCTTCGATCAAAACGTTGCGCTGCGTTGGGCAGCCTTCGTCGTCCACATTCAATGAGCCGCGCCGATCGGCCAGAGTGCCGTCGTCCAACACCGTCACACCTTTGGCCGCCACCCTCTGGCCAATGCGACCGCTGAAAGCGCTTGAGCCCTTGCGGTTGAAGTCACCTTCTAGGCCGTGGCCAATCGCCTCGTGCAACAAAATACCGGGCCACCCCGCGCCCAAGACCACAGTCATCTCGCCGGCCGGTGCAGGCCGTGCGTCCAAGTTGGTCAGCGCCGCATGCACAGCATCGTTGACATAGCTGCTGATCATGGCCTCGTCAAAATAAACCAAGCCAAATCGCCCGCCGCCGCCGCCGCTGCCCATTTCGCGCCGGCCTTTTTGCTCGGCGATCACCGTGACTGACAATCGAACCAAGGGCCGCACATCAGCGGCCAACGTGCCGTCCGCGCGGGCCACCATGACCACGTCGTACTCGCTGGCCAAGCCGGCCATGACTTGCACCACCCGAGGGTCTTTGGCACGGGCCATTTTCTCGACTTTCCCCAGCAACTCCACCTTGGCGGTGCTGCTCAGCGTGCTGATGGGGTCCAAGGGCGGGTACAGACTGCGGATGCGAGCGAGCTTGCGCGCAGGCACACGGATTTTTTTATTTTGTCGGGCTTGGGCAATGGCTCGCACCGTGACAGCGGCGTCCATCAAAGAGGCTTCAGAAATATCGTCGGAGTAGGCGAAAGCGGTTTTCTCGCCCGCTACGGCTCGCACGCCAACGCCTTGGTCAATGCTGAAACTGCCCGTCTTGACGATGCCTTCTTCCAAACTCCAGCCCTCCGAGCGGGTGTACTGAAAGTACAAATCTGCATCGTCCACGCGCTGCGTTTGGATGGCCGCTAAAGCCTTCGCCAAGTGCGTTTCGTCCAAGCCAAAAGGCTCGAGCAACAAGGATCTGGCCGTGGCCAGGCGTTCAATGGTGGGTTCGCGAGAAATCATGTTGGCATTGTAGGCAAGTGGGCAAAGCCGCGCTGGATGCGCCTGAATTCAGGTTTGCACCAAGCGCTTGGCTTTGGCAATGGACATCAAAATGCCCAAGCCCAGCCCCAAGGTGACCATGGCGGTGCCGCCATAACTAATGAAGGGCAAGGGCACGCCCACCACGGGCAAGATGCCGCTGACCATGCCCATGTTGACAAAGGCGTAGGTGAAAAAAATCATCGACACACTGCCCGCCAACAAACGGGTGAACAAGGTGGGGCCATCGCGGGCAATGGACAGGCCTCGGTACACCAGGAAAAAGAAGCTGGAGATCAAAAGAAAGTTGCCTAGCAGGCCGAACTCTTCGGAAAATGCGGCAAAAATAAAGTCGGTGGTGCGCTCTGGAATAAATTCCAAATGGGTTTGCGTGCCTTGCATGAAACCCTTGCCCCAAAAGCCGCCTGAACCAATCGCGATCATGCCTTGGATGATGTGAAAGCCCTTGCCCAAGGGGTCTCGTGTGGGGTCAAGCAAGGTGCAAATGCGTTGACGTTGGTACTCATGCAGGATTTTCCAGTCCATGCCATCGGCGCATAAAACCGGCTCCATCAACACCAAGGCCAGCACCCCCAACAGGCCCAAGAGCACGGGTGGCACGATCAAGCGCCAACTCAGTCCTGCAAAAAATAAGACAGCAAAACCCGTGCTCAATACCAGCAAGGCAGTGCCCAGATCAGGCTGGCGAATGATCAACCCAACCGGCAAAATCAAAAGCACGCTGGCCACCCCAAAATCCAAGGGCCTTAACTGGCCTTCTCTTTTTTGAAACCACCAAGCCAACATCAAAGGCATGGCGATTTTCATGATCTCACTGGGCTGAATCACCACGCCCAAATTGATCCAGCGCCGTGCACCCTTTTTGGTGATGCCAAAAATAGCCACCGCCACCAACAAGATCACGCCCACGGTGTAGATGGGCACGGCCCAAGCCATCAAGCGCTGCGGCGGAATTTGTGCCACCACGAACATGATGCTGGCGGCAATCACCATGTTGCGGGCGTGGTCCACAAAACGTGTCCCGTGGTCATGTCCAGAGGAGAACATGATCAACAAACCCGCGCAAGCCAGTACAAATACAGCAAAGGCCAAAGGGCCATCAAATCCCGCCAACAACGCGGTGAGGCGAGACATCAAACTGGGTTTTTGGATCACACGAGACATGCGCTGATTATCCTTGGATTGGCGAGCTGGGGGCTGTCTGCCTGGGTTTTCTGGCCTGGTGCAAGCCTTGCCCATGAATTTACATTTTTTATAGCGGGTTTGTGCACTGACCGGTTAGAGCACGCCTTGGCCATGGGACAATCGCTGCCATGTTTTTATTGTTTGAAGAAGCCGGCAAATTCATGGCCGGGCGCGTGCTGTCTGAGGCTGAGGCTTCGGTGCAGGTGGAGCTTGACAGCGGCAAGCGGGTCAAAGTCAAGGCCGGCCATGTACTGCTCCAATTTGACAAGCCAACGCCCGCCCTGCTGCTGCAACAAGCCACCGACTTGAGCCAGAGCATGGAGCTGAATTTGGCATGGGAGTTCGCGCCCGAAGAAGAGTTTGGTTTTGCCGACCTGGCACGCGAGTATTTCAGCGCCAATGCCAGCATCACCGAACAGGTCGCAGCCTTGCTCAGTTTGTTTGATGCACCGCACTATTTCCGCCGTGCAGGCAAAGGGCGTTTTCGAAAAGCTTCTGCTGCAACTGTCCAATTGGCGTTGGCCGGGATTGAGAAGAAAAAACAAATTCAAGCACAGATAGAAAACTGGTCAATGCAATTGACCCAGGGCCAATGCCCGCAGCCCATTCGCGAACAACTTTATAAAATTTTGTTCAAGCCAGATAAAAATGCGCCCGAATACAAAGCCGTGGTGCAGGCCAGTCGAGACAGCCAAACGGCCCCTTTGACTTTGCTGCAGCAGTGCGGCGCGATCGAGTCAGCCTACGACTTTCATTGGCAACGTTTTTTGTTTGACAACTTTCCCAAGGGCACGGGCTTTCCCAAATTGGAAGCGCCTGTCATTGCCGAGGACTTGCCCCTGGCCACTGTCCAGGCCTATTCGATCGATGACTCCCAGACCACTGAAATTGACGATGCCTTGTCACTGCAAGGCTTGGGCAGTGGCAGCGTGACCTTGGGCATTCACATTGCAGCGCCTGGCTTGGCCATGCAGCCTGGCAGCGCTTTGGATGAGTTGGGCCGCAGCCGTTTGTCCACGGTCTACATGCCGGGCTACAAAGTGACCATGCTGCCCGACGACGTGGTGCAGCGCTTCACCTTGGCGCAAGGGCAAGCTTGCCCCGCCGTGTCTTTGTATGTGTGTTTCAACGAGGCCTCCTTGGAGATCGAGCACAGCCATACCCTGCTCGAGCGTGTGCCCATTGCGGCCAATTTGCGCCACGACCAATTGGACGAATGGGTCACCCCAGAGTGGCTGGAACTGCAAGCGCCACTGGCTCGGCCCGGTGCGCCTGTGCTGCCCATTGAGCACGCCAGTTTGGCATTTTTGTGGCGCTTGGCGCAGCAGCTCAAAGCCCGCCGTGAGATCGTGCGCGGCAAGCCAGAGACCTTCAATCGGCCGGACTACAACTTTCGCTTAGAGCGGGAGGACAGCAGCGCCCCCCCCACTGGGCGCGAGACGGTGCGCATTGGCGTGCGCCAACGCGGCGCGCCGCTGGACCTGATCGTGGCCGAGGCCATGATTTTGGCCAACAGCACTTGGGGCCAGTGGCTGGCCAGTTTGGGCGTGCCTGGCATTTACCGCAGCCAGGCCAGTTTGGCCCCTGGCGTGAAAGTGCGCATGGGCACCAAAGCGCTGCCACACGCTGGCATTGGCGTGCCGGCTTATGCGTGGAGCACATCGCCGCTTCGCCGCTACACCGACTTGGTCAACCAGTGGCAAATCATTGCCTGCGCGCGCCACGGCGCCACAGCCGCTTTGGCCGCCCCGTTCAAGCCCAAAGATGCGCAGCTGTTTGCCATCATCAGCGCGTTTGACGCCGCTTACAGCGCCTACAACGGCTACCAAGCCGGCATGGAGCGGTTTTGGACTTTGCAATATTTAAAGCAAGAAGGCATCAGCGTATTAGAGGCCACTTTGTTCAAAGAAGCAGCGGGCGGCGCATGGTTGGTGCGGGCCGATCACTTGCCTTTGGTCTTGAGCGTGGTGGGGGCGCAAGCGCTCAGCCGCGGCGACAAGGTGCGCGTTCAACTCGGCGCAATTGACGCCATTGCGCTGGACGTGCATGGCACGGTGATCGAAAAAATCAGTCATGACAACGCGCCCGAACAAAGCGATGAAGGCCCCCAAGACAGCGATGACGATGCCAGCGCAGGGCCCATCGCCATTGCCTTGGATTTGAACGACAGCGGTGCAGATGCCGCTTGACTCGTTGGCTTGAACACCAAGATGTTGCAACCTGCTTGGCAACTTCGATCGCATGGCGCGCTGCTGTGGGCGCTGGGTTTGTCGCTTGCTTTGCACGCCAGTTTATTGACGCTCAGATGGGCTGCACCTGCCGCCTTCGATCGGATTTTTCAAGCCAGCCCATTGGAAGTGGTCTTGGTCAACGCCACCAGTCTCGCAGCGCCTGACACCGCTCAAGCCTTGGCTCAAGTGAATTTGGCAGGTGGTGGTCAAACCCCTGGCAACCGTTTGCGCAGCAGCCCTTTGCCTGCGAGTCAACAAGAGCCCACTGAGCAAGAGTTGCAAGCGCTTGAGCGCAAGATCGAGGCCTTGAAAACCGAGCAATTGCGCTTGCTTGAGCAACTCCAACAAGAGTGGCTGCAGTTGAATCGGGAATCAAGCAACACCGCCCCTTCAAGCGAAAAAGACCTGGCCAAGACCGAGCGAAAAAATCAACTGAACAGTCAATTGGCTCAAATCGAGCGCGAGACCCAAAGCCTTCAAGCTGGGCCGCGAAAACGCTACATCGGGCCCTCTACGCGCGAGACCGCTTATGCCGCCTACTACGACAAGTTCAGGCGCAGCATCGAAACCACAGGCACTGAAAATTTTCCGCACAATGGCACAGAAAAACTGTATGGTGCATTGACCATGGTGATCAGCTTGGATGCCTTAGGCAAGGTACTGCAAACAGAAGTGGCACAGGGTTCTGGCAATGCATTGCTGGACCAGCGCGCGCAAGCCATTGTGCGAGGTGCTGCTCCGTTTGGGGCCTTCAGCGCCATCATGCGCAAGCAAGCCGACCAATTGGTGGTGGTCACTCGTTTTAATTTTGCACGCGATGAAACCTTGGAAACGCGCCTGCTCGTACCAGGCCCACGGCCTTGAATGGAAAAAGACAAAATGGATTTGTATTGCGTCATAGGCAACCCGGTCGAGCACAGCAAGTCGCCATGGATTCACAGTCGATTTGCAGCCCTCATGGGGCAAAGCTTAGATTACCAAAAATTGCTCGTCTCCTTGGGTGAATTCAGCCAAGCAGTTGACAATTTTCGCAGCCGCGGTGGACGCGGTTGCAACATCACACTGCCATTCAAACAAGAGGCCGCCGCTTTGGCCACGCAGCGCAGCGCGCGGGTTGAATTGGCGCAGGCGTGCAACACCTTGATCTTCCAAGGCGATCAGATTGTGGGCGAGAACACCGATGGCCTGGGTTTGGTCAGCGACATCGTGGGCAACGCCCAAACCCAGATTGCCAAGCGCGATGTGCTGGTGATCGGCGCAGGCGGTGCGGCGGCAGGCATCTTAGGCCCTTTGCTTGAGCAGCGGCCCAAGTGCTTGTGGGTGGCCAATCGCACGGCGCACAAAGCCGCAGGCTTGGTGGCTCGCCATGCCAGTTTGGCGCACAGCTTAGGCGTCGATTGCCAAGCATTTGGCTTGAGCGATGCAGCCTTGCTCGCCTGCAATTTTGATGTGCTCATCAACGCCAGCGCCAGCAGCCTGAACCAAGATGCGCCGCCTGTGCCAGGCAGTCTGCTGCGCCAAGGCGCCTTGGCCTGTGATTTGATGTATGGCCCCAGCGCAGACCCCTTCTTGAAATGGGCGCAATCCCACGGCGCCAGCGCGCGTGATGGCCTTGGCATGCTGGTCGAGCAGGCGGCTGAGGCATTTCTTTTGTGGCGCGGCATCAGGCCGCCGACCGAGATTGTCTTGCGCGAGCTTCGTGCACTGATGCTGGCCGCTTGAGCCCATGCGAAAATTCTTCCCTGCACTCCAACAATGGCTCTGGCTGGTGCTGGGCAGTTTTGTTGTGTTGCAAATTTTTTTCATCACCCGCATTGCCTGCATGGCGCTGTGGGATCCTGCCTCCACCGCGTTTGAGCGCTCTCAAGCTTGGCAAATTTCCTCTCAAACAGGACGCTTGCCTTGGCGCCAAACTTGGAAGCCTGCCTCCGATATTTCCAACAACTTAAAGCGTGCCGTCTTGGCCAGCGAAGACAGCGCATTCACCCAGCACAAGGGCGTGTGGTGGGACTCGATTGAGCGGGCTTGGAGCCTCAACGCCAAAGCACAGGCCAAGCAAAATGCAGCAACCAACAAGTCCACCGCTGCACCTAAAGTAGTCGGCGGCTCGACCATCACACAGCAATTGGCCAAAAATATTTTGCTTTCAGGTGAGCGCAATTTGCCACGCAAAGCCCAAGAGTGGGTCTTGACCATGGCCCTTGAAACTTTTTTAAGCAAAAAACAAATTCTGACCTTGTACCTCAACCATGTGGAGTGGGGCCAAGGCGTCTTTGGTGCAGAAGCTGCTGCCCAGCATTACTTTCAAAAACCCGCCGCCAGCTTGAACGAATGGGAAGCAGCGCGCTTGGCTGTGATGCTGCCAAGGCCACGTTTTTTTGAAAAAATTCCGCAATCGCTTTATTTGAGCGAACGCGCACAAACCATCATGGCCCGCATGGGCAATGTGGTCCCTCCTTAAGGCCTCAGCATGCGCATACTTGGCATTGACCCGGGCTTACAGACCACGGGTTTTGGCGTGATCGACGTTCAAGGCAGCCAGCTGACCTATGTGGCCAGCGGGGTGATTCAAACCACACGCGAGGCCACAGGCGATTTGCCTGCTCGTTTGAAAGTGTTGTATGACGGTGTGCGTGAAATTCACCAACGCTATCAACCCGAAGTGGCCTCGGTTGAAATTGTCTTTGTCAACGTCAACCCACAAGCGACATTGCTGCTGGGGCAAGCGCGGGGTTGCTGCGTCACAGCTTTGGTTTCTTGCGATTTGCCAGTAGCCGAATACACCGCATTGCAAATGAAAAAAGCCATCACAGGGCAAGGCCGCGCGGCCAAATACCAAGTGCAAGAAATGGTCAAGCGCATGCTCCAATTGCCCGTGATTCCCCGGCAAGATGCGGCCGATGCATTGGGCCTGGCCATCACCCATGCCCACGCCAGCCCGTCGATGAGCAAGTTGGCAGCGCTCCATGTCCTGAACCGAAAAACCCACGGCATGTACCGTGGGGGGCGCAGTCACTGACTTGAGCGCGCTACACCGATACGCTTACCAAGCATGCACGGGCAGAGCAAAACCAACAGGCGCTTGGCGCACATCTTCAAAGCTCACTCTTTCAAAAGCATCAGGACGGGCTAACAAAGCGCGCAGCAACTGGTTGTTCATGGCGTGGCCTGAGCGAAAAGCGCTGTAGCTGGCGATCAAAGGCTTGCCCAGCAAATACAAGTCGCCCATGGCATCCAAGATTTTGTGTTTGACAAACTCATCGTCGTAACGCAGACCATCGGTGTTCAAAACTTTGTAGTCGTCCATCACGATCGCGTTGTCCAGGCCCCCGCCCAAGGCCAAACCGTTGGAGCGCAACATTTCAACGTCTTTGGTAAAGCCAAAAGTGCGGGCGCGGGCAATGTCACGGGCATAAAGATCACGCCCCATGTCAAACACCACTTGCTGCCCAGTGGAGTCCACTGCAGGGTGACGAAAATCTATTTCAAAACTCAGACGGTAACCTTCATACGGCTCGAGCTTGGCCCATTTGATGTTTTCGCCTTGCCCCTCAGAGACTTCCACCGTTTTCAAAACACGAATAAACTGCTTGGGAATTTTTTGCAGTTCAATGCCCGCGCTTTGCAGCAAGAAAACAAAGGACGAAGCTGAGCCGTCCAAAATCGGCACCTCTTCTGCCGTGATGTCGACCACCAAGTTGTCAATGCCAAGACCTGCACACGCGGACATCAGGTGCTCCACCGTATGAACTTTGGCTTGCCCGTTGGAGATGGTCGAGGCCAGGCGCGTGTCCGTCACGCTCAAAGCTGAGACGGGGATCTGCACCGGCTCGGCCAAGTCGGTGCGCCGAAACACGATGCCCGTGTCTGGCTGCGCGGGGCGCAGGGTCAACTCGACCCGTTGGCCACTGTGCAAACCCACGCCAACGGCTTTGGTCAGCGTTTTGAGTGTTCTTTGTGCAAGCATGGTCTTGATTTTAGATTTTCAAGGCCATGCTTGCATGAGGCAGGGTTTTAAGCCCTGTCTCAATCGGCTTGCTTGCGCAAGAAGGCTGGGATCTCAATGTCGTCCATGCCTCCCGCCGCCATGCCGTCCACTTTGGCTGCGGCCTGGGTGCGGTTGGTGCGCCAGACACTGGGGGTGTTCAAACGTCCGTAGTCACCCAAAGGCATGCTTTGCCCTGCCCCAGTCGGATGCGCTATCGCAGGCTCTTGCTCGGCCACAGTAAAAGCCATGTCGTGCGTGCCTGTGCGCAGCACTTTCAAAGGTGCGGTATTGCGACGTGCGCTTGACAGGCCTGTGGCCACCACAGTCACCCGAATCTCTTCACCCAAGCTTTCGTCGTAGGCGGTGCCGTAAATCACATGCGCGCTCTCGGAGGCATAAGCGCGAATGGTGTTCATGGCTTGCTTGGATTCGCTCAATTTGAGCGAGCCTTTGGCCGCGCTGATCAAGACCAAGACGCCCTTGGCGCCAGACAAATCAATGCCCTCGAGCAGGGGGCAAGCCACCGCTTGTTCGGCTGCAATGCGGGCACGGTCCGGCCCGCTTGCAACGGCGGTGCCCATCATGGCTTTGCCGGGTTCGCCCATCACAGTGCGCACATCTTCAAAGTCAACGTTCACATGCCCTGGCACATTGATGATTTCGGCAATGCCGCCGACAGCATTTTTCAGCACATCGTTGGCGTGAGCGAAAGCCTCGTCTTGCGTCATGTCTTCGCCGCCTGGCAAATCCATGAGTTTTTCGTTGAGCACCACAATCAAAGAGTCGACATTGGCTTCCAACTCGCTCAAGCCAGCTTCGGCACTGGCCATGCGGCGACCGCCTTCAAACTCGAAAGGTTTGGTCACCACGCCCACCGTCAAAATGCCCATTTCTTTGGCAATGCGTGCAATCACAGGCGCAGCGCCCGTGCCGGTGCCCCCGCCCATGCCAGCGGTGATGAACAGCATGTGCGCGCCTTCGATCGCCGCTCGAATATCTTCCTCAGCCTCTTGCGCCGCATCTCGGCCTTTTTCTGGTTTGCTGCCTGCGCCCAAACCGGTGTGGCCCAACTGAATGAAGCGGTGTGCCGCGCTGCGGGCCAAGGCCTGTGCATCGGTGTTGGCACAAATGAATTCAACGCCCTGTACATGGCGCTCAATCATGTGTTCAACAGCGTTGCCCCCGCCGCCGCCGACACCGATCACTTTGATCTGTGTACCTTGGTTGAACTCTTCGACTTGGATCATTTCAATGCTCATGGTGCTCTCCTAAAACTTTGCAGTTGCCTAAAATTTAAATTTGAAAATATGTTTTTTTGTTTTTAACTAAGAGGTTTCAACATCGTCGATGTGGACTCCCCCTTGCTAAGTAAAGTTTTCGCCAGGCCATCAAAAGTTCCCCACAATGAAGTCTTTGAATCGGTTGAAGGCGTTGTTCACCGAACCTTTTTTCTGGGAAACTTTGTAGCCTCGCAAGCGCGCCAGTCGGGCTTCTTCTAACAAGCCCATCACCGTGGCCACGCGGGGTTGGCTGACCATGTCCGACAGTGCCCCGTTGTACTTGGGCAGGCCGCGCCTGACGGGTTTGAGGAAAATATCCTCACCCAACTCAACCATGCCGGGCATGACTGCGCTGCCGCCTGTGAGGACGATGCCAGAGGACAAAACTTCTTCGTAGCCTGACTCGCGAATGACTTGCTGCACCAAAGAAAAGATTTCTTCGACGCGCGGTTCAATCACGCCAGCCAATGCTTGCTTGGAGAGCATGCGAGGGGGGCGATCGCCAAGGCCAGGCACTTCGACCTGGGCTTCAGGATCGGCCAGAAGTTGTTTGGCGCATCCGCTCTCGACCTTGATGTCTTCGGCATCTTTGGTTGGCGTGCGCAAGGCCATGGCGATGTCACTGGTGATCAAGTCGCCTGCAATCGGAATCACCGCCGTGTGCCGGATCGCTCCGTTGGTGAAAATGGCCACGTCGGTGGTCCCTGCGCCAATGTCGACACAGGCCACGCCCAATTCACGTTCATCTTCCGTCAAAACAGCCAAACTCGAGGACAAGGGGTTGAGCAGCAACTGCTCAACTTCCAAGCCGCAGCGGCGCACGCATTTGATGATGTTCTCGGCCGCGCTTTGTGCACCGGTGACGATGTGCACTTTGGCCTCTAAGCGCATGCCGCTCATGCCAATGGGCTCTTTCACATCTTGGCCGTCGATTACAAATTCTTGGGGGGCTACCAACAACAACCGCTGATCAGATGGGATATTGATAGCACGCGCGGTTTCCACAACACGGGCCACATCGGCAGGCGTGACCTCTTTGTCTTTGACCGCCACCATGCCACTGGAGTTCAGCCCTCGAATGTGGCTGCCCGTGATGCCCGTATTGACTCGGGTAATTTTGCAATCGGCCATCAACTCCGCTTCTTTCAAAGCTTGTTGAATGCTTTGCACTGTGGCGTCAATGTTGACCACCACACCGCGCTTGAGGCCATTGCCTGGCGCCACGCCCAGACCCGCGAGCTTGAGCTCGCCTCCGGGCATGACTTCGGCCACCACGACCATGACTTTGGAGGTTCCAATGTCAAGTCCTATTACCAAATCTTTGTATTCTTTTGCCATAGTTTCAACCGTTCTTGTCTAAATCTACTGTCTGCGATTCATGGGGTTTTCACCCCATCTGTACCCGTCGTACTGACGCCGCGTAACCTCAATGCATAGCCGTTTTCATGTCTCAAATCAGCGGCCAACAAAGAGGTGGACGTGCGTCCATAGCGCGATGAAATTTGCGTCAAGGTTTTGAAAAACAATTGAAGCCTTGCACTGATTTCTTCTTGATGGCCGCTTCCCAATTCAATGCTGGCACCGGCATCCGTGACCGCCCTCCAGCCACCGCGCTGATTGAGCTCCAAGCGCTCCAAGTCCAAATCCACCGCACGAAACACCGGGCGCAATGCGCGGTACATCTGCAGCACGGCAGGGCCTTGTCCGTCAGGGCCTTTGAGCAATGGCAGTTGCTCGGTATCGAGCTCGTCGGTGTTGACTTCAAACACAGCGCCTTCTTTGCTGAGCAAGCGGCCATCGTTTTCCTCACCCCACAAGGCCACTGGCTCGAATTCATTCAAAGTGACCGACAAGCGGTTGGGAAATTGGCGGCGCACCAAAGCCGAGCGAACCCATGGCACTTGCTCAAAGGCCAGGCGCGCTTGCGTCAGATCCAATGTGAAAAAATTTCCACTCAAATGCGGCAACACATTGGCACGCAAAGTCACCGCGTTGCTGTGCACCACATCGCCTTTCACCGAGATGCCTTGAATCGCAAAAATGGGGTGCCGCATGAACCACCCCAAGCCAGCCATCATGCACATCAGCAGTGCCAATGCGCTGAGCAAACCAGCAGTCCACTGCATCAAGCGAATGTCCATGGGCAAAGGCATGGGCATGGCGACCGGTTTGATCATGCGCGCGCTCCTTGGCTGAGTTCATGTTCCAAACTGGCGCCAGCCAGCAAGTGCATGCACAAATGAGCGTAGTCCATGCCTGCAGCCAGGGCAGACATCGGCACCAACGAATGACTCGTCATGCCGGGCGAGGTGTTGACTTCCAGCAAATAGGGCTTGCGCGTTTGGCCATCGATCATCACATCGACTCGCCCCCACCCTTTGCAACCCAAGACACGATAGGCTTTGAGCACTTGAGCTTGAATGGCCTGCTCCTCACCCTCGGGCAAACCTGCAGGCACCAGATACTGAGTTTCATTGGTGAAGTATTTGTGCTGGTAATCGTAATTTCCAGCAGGTGCAATGATGCGTATGAGCGGCAAGGCCACCGCCTGTTCGCCTTGCCCTAAAACGGGGCAAGTCACTTCGTCTCCGCTGATGAATTGCTCGCACAATACATCGTTGTCAGATAGAGCCGCCTGTTCCAAAGCTTGCGGCAATTGACTGGCTTGGGTCACTTTGAAGACACCAATCGAGGAGCCTTCGCGCGCTGGCTTGACGATCAAAGGCAAGCCCAAAGATTCAATCAATTGTTTTTGCGACAGCGCATCCAAATTATTTTTTTGCAGCAACACATAGGCCGGTGTTGGCAGTCCTTCGGCCATCCAAACTCGCTTGGTCATGGTCTTGTCAATGGCGATGCTGGAGGCCATCACCCCAGAGCCGGTGTAAGGAATGCCCAGCAATTCAAGCGCCCCTTGCACGGTGCCGTCTTCGCCAAAACGGCCATGCAGCGCGATGAAGCAGCGCGCAAAACCTTGCGCCTTGAGTTCGGACAGATCATGCTCGTGCGGATCAAAGGCATGGGCGTCTACGCCTTGTGAGCGCAAGGCTTGCAAGACCCCATTGCCAGACATGAAAGAGATCTCGCGCTCAGCCGATCGCCCCCCCATCAGAACCGCTACTTTGCCAAAATCAGGAATGGCTTTGTTCATGCCGCACCTCCGATTTTTTGCACTTGCGAGGGCACCGCACCGATCGAGCCAGCGCCCATGCAAATCACCACGTCACCTTGACGCGCGTTGTCCAAAATGGCTTGTGCCATGTGCTCGATTTGATCTACAAACACGGGCTCTATTTTTCCATCCACACGCAAAGCGCGCGCCAAGGATCGGCCATCAGCGGCCACAACGGGCGCCTCGCCTGCGGCATAGACTTCGGACAACAAAACCACATCGGCGCCCTGCCCAATGACGCGCACGAAATCTTCAAAACAATCGCGCGTGCGACTGTAGCGGTGCGGCTGAAAAGCCAAGACCACGCGCCGCCCGGGGAATGCACCGCGCGCCGCAGCCAAAGTGGCCGCCATTTCGACCGGATGGTGTCCGTAGTCGTCAATCAAAGTGAAGTTGCCTTGCGCAGGGGCTTTGATTTTGACTTGACCATAGCTTTGAAAACGTCGGCCCACCCCTTTGAAATGGGCCAAGGCGTGTTGAATGTGTGCATCGTCCACGCCCAACTCAACAGCCACCGCCACTGCAGCCAAGGCATTGAGCACATTGTGCTCACCTGGCAAGTTCAACACGATGGGCAAGTCTGGCAGAGTCACGCCATTGCGCCGCTCTACCGTGAAGTGCATTTGCCCATTTTCTGCACGCACGTTCACGGCGCGCAATTGCGCGCCTGCTTGCAAACCATAAGTGGTCACCGGACGGGCAATTTTCTCCACAATGCTGCGCACACCTGCATCGTCAGCGCACACAATGGCGGTGCCGTAAAAAGGCATGCGGTGCAAAAAGTCGACGAAGGCTGCTTTGAGCCGCTCAAAGTCATGACCATAAGTTTCCATGTGGTCAGCATCAATGTTGGTGACCACCGCCATGACGGGTAGCAAATTCAAAAACGAAGCATCGGACTCGTCCGCTTCCACCACGATGTACTCGCCTGTGCCCAATTGCGCGTTGGCCCCAGCACTGTTCAAACGACCGCCGATCACGAAGGTCGGGTCTAAGCCTGCCTGCGCCAAGACGCTGGCCACCAAACTGGTGGTGGTGGTTTTGCCGTGGGTGCCGGCAATCGCAATGCCTTGCTTCATGCGCATCAATTCGGCCAGCATGACAGCGCGCGGAACAACTGGAATATGCTGCGCGCGGGCCATGGTGACTTCAGCGTTGTCAGCTTTGACCGCGGTGGAGGTGACCACAGCGTCAGCGCCTTCCAAGTTCTCTGCGCTGTGCCCCACAAACGTCTTGATGCCCAGACCGGCCAAGCGGCGCAGGGTGCTGCTGTCTGCCAAATCTGAGCCGGAAATGATGTAACCCAAATTGAGCAATACTTCGGCAATGCCGCTCATTCCCGAGCCGCCAATGCCGATGAAATGAATGTGTCGAATGGCGTTTTTCATAGCGCCAACTCCTCGCAAGCCGCCACCACTTCGCGCGTGGCATTGAGTTTCTTCAGTGCAAAGGCTTTCTCAGCACACGCTAGCAACTGTTCTCGACTTAAATGCATCAAACGCTCGGCCAAGTTTTGTGGCGTCAAGTCAGCTTGCGGCAACAACCAGCCAGCGCCTTGCGAGACCAAAAAGTTGGCATTGCTGGTTTGATGGTCGTCCACTGCAAATGGGAAAGGTACATACATGGCGGCTGCGCCAATGGCTGAAATTTCTGTCACGGTGCTGGCGCCTGCACGGCAAATCACCACATCGGCATCGGCAAAAGCTTGTGCGGTGTCTTCAATGAATGCTGTCAATTGAGCTGGCACACCGGCTGCGGCGTAATTGGCTTTGAGAGCATCGATTTGTTTTGCACCACTTTGATGCAGCACATCGGGGCGCTGCGCCAATGGGATCAAAGCCAGCGCTTGGGGCACGATGTCGTTCAAGGCCTGCGCACCCAAACTGCCGCCCACCACCAATAATTTCAAAGGCCCTGTGCGGCCGGCAAAGCGCTGACTAGGAGACGCTTGCTGCATGAAAGCCGCGCGCAGAGGGTTGCCCACCCAAACGGCTTTTTTCATCGCACCTGGGAAGGCACTGAAGACGCGGTCGGCAACGCCAGATAAAACTTTGTTGGCCAAACCAGCCACCGAATTTTGTTCATGCAATACCAGTGGTTTGCCCAGCAAGGCGGCCATCATTCCACCGGGAAAAGTGATGTACCCCCCCAAACCCAGCACCACGTCCGGCTTGACGCGCCGCAAAACCTGCAAACTTTGCCAAAAGGCTTTGAGCAAACGCAGCGGCAAGAGCACCAGGTTTTGCAAACCTTTGCCGCGCACACCACCAAAGTGCACAGCCTCAAATGCGAAACCACGCGCAGGCACCCATTGGCTTTCCATGTTGCCTGGCACACCCATCCAATGAACACGCCAGCCCGAATCTCGCAAAGACTCGGCCACGGCCAGACCCGGGAAGATATGCCCCCCTGTGCCGCCGGCCATGATCAATGCGCAGCGACTCATGATCGCCCTCCTGGTCGCATCATTTGTTTGTTTTCGGCGTCGATGCGCATCACGATGGCGATCGCCACCATGTTCATCAAAATGGCCGACCCCCCGTAACTCATCAAAGGCAGCGTCAAGCCCTTGGTGGGCAATGCGCCCAAGTTCACGCCCATGTTGATGAAGGACTGAAACCCAATCCAAATGCCAACGCCTTGGGCCACCAAGCCTGCAAAAATTCTGTCCAACGCCAGCGCCTGACGGCCGATGACCATGATTCTGCGACTGAGCCACAAGAACAAACCAATCACCGTCACCACCCCCACCAGGCCAAATTCCTCACCAATCACAGCCAATAAAAAGTCGGTGTGTGCTTCTGGCAACCAATGCAATTTTTCAACGCTTCCACCCAAACCAACGCCGAAAATTTCACCTCGTCCGATGGCAATCAAGGAGTGCGAGAGTTGGTAGCCTTTGCCCAGTGCGTGTTTTTGATCCCAAGGATCGAGGTAGGCAAAAATTCGCTCACGTCGCCATTCTGAAGTGGCAATAATCATGGCAAATGCGAACACCAAAATGGCCAAGATCAAAAAGAACATGCGGGCATTGACACCCCCTAAAAACAAAATTCCCATGGCAATGATGGCGATCACCAAAAAGGCCCCCATATCGGGTTCGGCCAGCAAAAATATGCCGGCCAAAGCCACCGCAGCGCCCATCGGCAAGACCGCACGGAAAAAGCGCTCTTTGACTTCCATCTTGCGCACCATGTAATCCGAGGCATAGATGATCACCGCCAGTTTGGCCAATTCAGAAGGCTGGAAATTCATCATGCCCAATGAAATCCAGCGCCGTGCACCGTTGACCCCTTTGCCTACAAAGGGAATCAATACAGCCGCAAGCAGCAGCAAGGAGACGATGAACAAGGGCCGCGCAATTTTTTCCCAGCTCTCCATCGGCACTTGAAATGCCAGCAAGGCCACGCCAAAGCCAATCACGATCGAGATCACATGGCGCATCACGAAATGTGTTTGTGCATAACGCACGAATTTGGGGTTGTCCGGCATGGCGATGCTGGCCGAATAGACCATCACCATGCCCCACATCAAAAGCGCTACGACCACCCACACCATGGCTTGGTCGATGCTTTGGATTCTGGCATTGGCTTGCGCATTTTTAGCGTAATCGTAGCTGCCCAAATTCACCGGCAATGCCGTGTTGGCAGTTTGGAAGCGACCCATGATGGCGCTAACGAAGTTCATGCCAGCGCCTCCACCGTTTGTCCTGCAGCCGTTGCGATTTCAGAGACAGTTTGGCAAAACACTTGCGCGCGGTGCGGGTAGTCGCGGAACATGTCGAAACTGGCGCAAGCTGGCGACAACAAAACCGCATCGCCCTTTTGTGCCGCTTGCCGCGCTGCTTGCACCGCGAGCGGCAAGCTTGCGGCCTCTAGCAAAGGCACGCCACAATCATGCAAGGCTTGCCCAATCAAAGGGCCGTCCCGCCCAATCAAAACGACGGCTCTGCCATAGCGCGCCACAGGATCGGCCAGGGGGGAGAAGTCTTGCCCCTTGCCATCGCCACCCAAAATCACAATCACGCGGCGCTCTGCGCCCAAGCCTTGCAAAGCCGCCACGGTGGCGCCGACGTTGGTGCCTTTGCTGTCGTCAAAATATTCGACCTCCTCGATGATGGCGATGGGTTCGACCCGGTGTGGTTCGCCGCGGTATTCGCGCAGGCCGTACAGCATGGGTGCCAAGCTGCACCCCGCGCTGCTGGCCAAGGCCAAGGCTGCTAAGGCATTGACCGCGTTGTGGCGACCCCGAATGCGCAGCGCATCGGCAGGTATCAATTTTTGAATGTGCAACTCGTGCTCTTCGCCTTTTCGCAAACGGCGTGTTTCATCGGCCTGCATGGCTTTGACCAACCACGTCATGCCATTGACAGTTTCCAAACCATAATCACCAGGCCGCACAGGCATTTCTGCGCCATAAGTCACATGCTCACGTTCGATGGGTTTTTGCAATTTGGCGCGCACCGGTTCGGGCAACATGGCCATCACCCTCGCATCGTCACGGTTCAAGACCATCAAGCTCGAAGCCCCAAAAACATGTTGTTTGGCTGCGGCATAAGCTTGCATGCTCCCGTGCCAATCCAAATGGTCTTGCGTGACATTGAGCACGGTGGCCGCATGGGGCTCGAACGGACCGGCATTTTCCAGCTGAAAACTCGACAACTCGAGCACCCACACTTGAGGCAACTCAGCGTCTAGCGCTTGACTCAAGGTGTCAAGCAAAGTGGGCCCAATATTGCCTGCCACTTGAACTGTTTGGCCTGCTCGCGCCACGAGTTGCCCAATCAAGGCTGTTACCGTTGTTTTGCCATTGGTTCCCGTGATGGCCAAAATTTTCGGTGCATAGCCACGCTCTTGCTTGAGCATGTCCAGCCCTTGAGTGAACAAGCTGAGTTCACCCCCCACCCACAACCCCAAGGCCTGCGCTGCGCTGACCACTGCTGCCACCTCAGAAGGCGCCAAGCCAGGACTGCTGAAAACCGCACGGACCGATGTGCCTTGAACCAAAGCAGCAGAAAAATCCCCACGAATCAAGCTCACGCTGGGCAGTACGGCCTGCAACTGCGCCAATTTGGGCGGATCTTGCCGCGTATCAGCCACCGTGACCTCGGCGCCACAACGCACACACCAACGGGCCATGGCCAAACCGGACGTGCCCAATCCTAAAATCAAAATGTGTTGGCCTTGAAGATGTTGCATGCTCATCTCAACTTCAAAGTCGACAAACCCACCAAGCACAAAAGCATGGTGATGATCCAAAACCGCACCACCACTTGGGTTTCTGTCCAACCACTTTTCTCAAAATGATGGTGCAAAGGTGCCATCTTCAAGATGCGTCGACCTTGGCCATATTTTTTCTTGGTGTATTTGAAATAACCCACCTGCGCCATGACGGACAAAGCTTCCACCACAAAAATACCGCCCATGATGGCCAGCACAATTTCTTGTCGCACGATCACGGCAATGGTGCCCAAAGCGGCGCCCAAAGCCAAGGCCCCCACATCACCCATGAAGACTTGCGCAGGGTGCGTGTTGAACCATAAAAATGCCAAGCCTGCACCGGCCATGGCTGCGCAAAAAATCATCAATTCACCGGCGCCTGGAATGTAGGGCAAAAACAAGTAGCGGGCATACACCGAACTGCCCGTGACATACGCAAAGATGCCCAAGGTCGAGCCCACCATCACCACGGGCATGATGGCCAAACCATCTAGGCCATCGGTCAAATTCACCGCATTGCTCGAGCCCACAATCACCAAATAAGTCATCAGCATGAAACCAAAAACGCCCAGCGGATAACTGACCTCTTTGAAAAATGGCAACAACAAACCAGCCTTAGGCGGCAAGTTCACATCAAAACCTGAAAGTATCCATTTGTAAAACAAGTCCAGCACGCGCAGGTTGGAACTCTCTGAAATGCTAAAGACCAAATAGAACGCAGCCAGCAAGCCAACCACCGATTGCCAAAAATATTTTTCGCGTGATCGCATGCCTTCCGGGTCTTTGTTCACAACTTTGCGCCAGTCATCAACCCATCCGATAGCGCCAAAGCCCAAAGTCACAATCAAGACAATCCAGACAAAACGGTTGGACCAATCAAACCAAAGCAGTGTGGCGATCGCGATGGAGAGCAAAATCAAAACGCCCCCCATGGTGGGCGTGCCGCTTTTGGCCAGATGCGATTCCATGCCATAGCCGCGCACAGGCTGGCCAATCTTCAAAGCGCTCAAATGCCGAATCACGGCAGGGCCTGCAAACAAACCAATCAGCAGCGCAGTCAAGGCGGCCATCACTGCGCGAAAAGTGATGTATTGGAAGACACGCAAGAAGCCCCAATCAGGGGACAAAGTCTGCAGCCACTGTGCCAAGTTAAGCAGCATGCACGGCCTCGCTTTCTCGACTGGCTGGGGCCCAAGGCTGGGCCTGCTGCTCAAGGGCTTGGACCACTTGCTCCATCTTCATAAAGCGTGAGCCCTTGACCAAGATACTTTGAAATTGCACTGCGCTGTGCGTGACTGCAGCTTGCAAACTGGCCATGTCTTGAAAATGCCGTGCATGCTTGAACACTCGGCTGCTGGCCTGGCTCAAATCGCCCAAAGTGAACAAGGCTTGAATGCCGCGAGATTGAGCATAGGCGCCCACTTCTGCGTGGTAGGACTGGCCTTGATTTCCAACCTCACCCATGTCACCCAAGACCAGCAAACGGCTTGCGGGCAACTCTGCAAGCACATCAATGGCTGCGCGTACTGAATCTGGGTTGGCGTTGTAGGTGTCATCGATCACCGTCATGCGGTGTTCGCCCAATACCCAGTGCCATGTTTTGGAACGCCCTTTGACGGCTTCAAATGTCTCAAGGCCGCGTACCACTGTGGGCAAGTCCACACCTGCTGCCAATGCACAAGTTGCTGCTGCCAAGGCATTGAGCACATTGTGACGCCCGGCAATTTGCAAACGGCAAGGCAAGCTCAGCGTGGGTGTGACCAAATCAAACTGCCAAGCGCCACCAGCCCACTGCAATGCATGCGCTTGCACCTGGCCTTGATCAAAGCCAAAACACATCACAGATCGGGCACCCGCCAAATTTTTCCAAAGTGATGTGAACTCGTCTTGCGCTGGAAAAACCGCCACCCCATTGGCCGGCAATGCGCGAATGACTTGCCCATTTTCCTCGGCCACTGCTTGCACTGTGGCCATGAACTCTTGGTGCTCTCTTTGCGCGTTGTTGACCAAGGCCACGGTGGGCGCGGCATAGCGAGCCAATACAGCAATCTCGCCAGGGTGGTTCATGCCCAGCTCAACCACCGCACGTTGGTGCTGTGCGCGCAAATTAAACAAGGTCAAGGGCACACCAATTTCATTGTTGAAATTGCCTTGCGTTGCCAAACTCGGACGGGCTGGGTCTTCGCGCAAAATCGACGCAATCATCTGTGTCACTGTGGTTTTGCCATTGCTGCCGGCAACCCCCACCAAAGCCAAATCAAATTGACTGCGCCACGCGGCAGACAACTCACCCAAAGCCTCACGCACATTGGGAACGCACAAGACTGGCACTGAAACATCTTTCAAATTCAAAGCGTTGCGGGTGGCACCCGCGTCCTCCAACAACACAGCAACTGCGCCTTGTGCTTGCGCTTGCGCCAAGAACGCAGAGCCGTCAAAATTTTCACCTTTCAATGCAACAAACAGGTCGCCATTGACAACACTGCGGCTGTCAGTGCGCACGGCTTGAATGCGCACGGCGTTCCAAGCATCGGTATTGGGCAGCGCGTTGGCTTTGCCCTCGGGTCGTGCCAAAGGCAGCCATGCTTGAAGTTGGGCCAGCGTCATGTTCATGCGCCAACTCCTGCTCGCGCGAGCAAAGCCATTCGGGCTTGAACGCGATCGTCGAAAGGGTATTGCATACCTTCAATTTCTTGGGTCGCTTCATGACCTTTGCCCGCGATCAAGATCACATCTTGCGCTGCAGCTTCGCGCACTGCATAGCCAATGGCTTGCGCACGGTCGAGCTCCGCATGCACGGCTTGCGGGTGTTGCAGGCCACACAGCATGTCGTTCAAAATGTGCGCGGGCGACTCTGAGCGTGGATTGTCACTGGTGAAAATCAAGCGATCGGCACCGGCTTGCGCCGCTTGCGCCATCAAAGGGCGCTTGGAGGAGTCACGGTCTCCGCCGCAGCCCAGCACACACCACAACTGCGCGTTGTGTGCTTGCACCAAAGGCCGCAAAGCGGCCAAACTTTGTGCCACCGCATCGGGGGTATGGGCGTAATCGACCACGGTCAAAGGCAAGGACTTCTCAGTTGCCACATCGCACCCTGCGGTGATTTTTTCCATGCGCCCTGGCACTGCGCTCAGATGAGCACACACAGCCACTGCGCTGGCCAAATCAAAATCCAACGCGCGCAGCGCGGCCATCACGCCCAACAAATTGTCCACGTTGTACTCGCCCATCAACGTGGTTTGCAAAGCCAATTGCTGCGCCCCTTCCACCACCTCAAAGGCCAGGCCCATGCTGTGCCGTTGAATATTTTGTGCGCGCAAGCGTGCTGTTTTATTTTGACTTGAGCAAGTCCATACCGACAGGCCTTGTTTTTCTGCACGCTCGGCCAACTCCAAACCTCGCACATCGTCCACATTCAAAACGACTGCCGTCAAGCCTGGCCAATCAAACAAAGCTGCCTTGGCTTGCCAATAAGCTTGCATCGATCCGTGATAGTCCAAATGGTCTTGCGTGAAATTGGTGAACACCGCCAAATGAATGTGCGTGCCCGCCAAGCGCTGCTCGGTCACGCCAATCGAGCTGGCCTCTATGGCGCAGTATTCAAACCCCTGATCAAGCCATTTTCTAAATTGTGCATGCAACACAACCGGGTCTGGCGTGGTCATGCCGGTGGCCACCAAAAGGGGCGGCTGGCCCACACCCAAAGTCCCAACCACAGCGCACACCGCAGCTGCTGCTGCCCCTGGCTTGACAGCCAATGCATTCAAGGCCTGCGCCAGCCACCATGTGGTCGATGTTTTTCCATTGGTGCCCGTCACGGCCAAGACCTTGAGCGCTTGACTCGGTTGCTCGTAATAGGCGTTGGCGATCCAACCCGTATCCGCTTTCAAGCCGGCATAAGTTGCCCAATTTGAAGTGACCTCACTGCTTGGCGCACCCTCTTGAGTCGCCAAGGCATGCGCGTCTTGCCAAGCCTGCCAGCCACTGGCCTCGAGCAAACAAGCCGTGGCACCTTGCGCAGTGGCAGCCGCCAAATACTGGCGCCCGTCGGTTGCCGCGCCTGGCCAAGCAATGAATGCGTCACCCTTTTGCACTTGGCGACTGTCCGTGCGCAGGTCACCCGTCACGCGCTGGCGCAACCAGTCTGCAGCTTGTTCGGGGCTGTGCAGCGCTTGCATCAGAAGGACTCCTCTGCTGCGTTGACGATGATTTGCGGCTTGACCGCCATGTCCGGTTGCACACCCATCAAGCGCAGCGTTTGCTGCACCGCCTGACTGAACACCGGGGCGGCCACATCACCACCGAAATAACGCCCATTGGTGGGCTCGTCAATCATCACGGCTACCACAATGCGGGGGTTCTCAATCGGCGCCATGCCAACGAACACACCGCGGTATTTTTTGCCTGCGTAGCCTTTGCCTTCTACCTTGTGCGCTGTGCCTGTTTTGCCGCCCACCGAATATCCGACAGCTTGCGCTTTTTGCGCTGTGCCGCCTGGGCCTGCCGCCAAGTTCAGCATGTGCCGCATGGCCTTGGCGTTGTCTGGTGTGATCACTTGAACGCCCACTGCGGGTTGACCGTTTTTAATCAACGTGGCCGGCAAAGACAGCCCATCGCTTGCAAAGATGGTGTAGGCGCGTGCAATTTGAAACAGGCTGACAGAAATGCCATAGCCATAACTCATGGTGGCTTGCTCGATAGGCCGCCACGTTTTGGCTGCCCGCAAGCGGCCGCTGACCACACCAGGAAAAGGCAGCTGCGGCTTTTGGCCAAAACCTACCGAAGTGAACATCTCCCACATCTCGCGCGGCTGTGTTTGCATGGCGATTTTGACCGTGCCCACGTTGCTTGATTTTTGAATCACCTCATTGACCGACAAGGCGCCATGCGGGTGCGAGTCGGTGATGGTCGAGCCGGTGATATTGATCGAGCCCGGTGATGTTTGAATCACTGTTTCGGGTTTGACCAAACCCTTTTCCAAAGCCAGTGCAATGGTGAAGGGCTTCATGGTTGAGCCCGGCTCGAAACTGTCGGTCAAAGCTCGGTTGCGCAATTGCTCGCCACTCAAGTTGACCCGCTTGTCGGGCGAATAACTGGGGTAGTTGGCCAAAGCCAAAATCTCGCCTGTCTGAGCATCGAGCACCACCACACTGCCGGCTTTGGCTTTGTTTTCCCACACGGCTTCGCGCAATTTTTGGTAAGCAAAAAATTGCACTTTGCTGTCAATGCTCAACTGCAAATCTTCACCGTCCACTGGCAGCGTCATCTGACCAACGTCCTCCACCACCCGGCCCAAGCGATCTTTGATGACGCGGCGCGTGCCTGCTTTACCGGCCAATTGATTTTGAAAAATCAACTCAATGCCCTCTTGGCCTTTGTCTTCAACGTTGGTGAACCCCACGATGTGCGCCGCCGCCTCGCCTTCCGGGTAAAGGCGCTTGTACTCTTTGATGGTGTAGATGCCTTTGATGTTCAGTGCCGAAATTTCTTTGCCCACCGACTCGTCCAATTGGCGTTTTAACCAGACAAATGTTTTGTCTTCGTTTTCCAATTTTTTGGCCAACTCGGCTGGCGTCATCTCCAACAACTTGGCCAATTGACGCAGGCCTTCGGGATCGCGATTGATCTCCTCTGGGTTGGCCCAGATGCTCGGCGCGGCTACGCTGGAAGCCAAAATCAAGCCATTGCGATCCAATATCCGCCCCCGACTGGCGGGCAAAATCAAGTTGCGTGCGAATCGCACTTCACCTTGGCGTTTGAAAAATGCGTTGTCGATCACCTGCACATAAACGGCGCGAACTGCCAACCCCACAAAAGCCAAGGCCATGGCAGCCACAATCAATTTGCTACGCCAAACAGGTGTTTTGCTGGCCAGCAAAGGGCTGGAGGAGAGTTGCACGCTGCGACTCATTTCACAGTCTCCTTCGCAGCTTTCACGCCAAGTGACGCGCCAGAGGGTTGCTGCACATACTGCGTGATGCCAGGCGTGACGGTTCGCATCTGCAATTGCTGTTTGGCGATTTGCTCAATGCGCAAGGGCGAAGCCTGCGAGCGACTTTCAACTTGAAGGCGCTCAAACTCAACTTCTAAACGTGTGGCTTCTTTGCTGGCTGACTCCAAGCTCATGAACAAGCGGCGCGCTTCATAATGGGTTCGCACCAAAAACAGCGCAGTGGCCACCACAAAAACCAACAAGAACAAGTTGCGCCGTGTCATGCCGCAACCTCGGTTCTTTCAGCCACGCGCATGATCGCACTGCGCGCACGCGGGTTGGCAGCCACCTCCGCCGCGCTGGGCCGGATGCGCTGCAAGGCCCGCAGCTTCATGGCTTGAGGCGCTGCAAACGGCGCACGCCGGTCATACACCTCGCGGGAATGTTTGACAATGAACTGCTTGACGATGCGGTCTTCCAAGGAATGGAAACTGATCACCACCAGGCGACCGCCCGGCTGCAGCACTTGGAGGCTGGCCTCTAGCGCCTGTTGGAGTTCTTCAAGCTCGGCATTGATGAAAATCCGAAGAGCCTGAAATGTCCGCGTTGCAGGGTTCTGGCCCGGCTCGCGGGTTTTGACCGAGCCAGCCACGATGCTGGCCAAATCGGTGGTGGTTGAAATTGGGCCCCTCTCTTGTCGGCGAGCCACAATCGCCTTTGCAATCGGAACAGCAAACCGTTCTTCGCCATAGTCACGTACCACCTCCGCGATCTGATCCACACTGGCAATGGCCAGCCACTCAGAGACGCTTTGGCCGCGCGTGGTGTCCATGCGCATGTCCAAAGGCCCATCGAAACGAAAAGAAAAACCCCTCTTGGGGTTGTCAACTTGAGGGGAACTGATGCCCAAGTCCATGAGCACCCCTGCAACACTGGCAGCGGGCAACTCGCCCAAGGTGCAAAAGCCCTCATGGCGAATGGAAAACCGTGCGTCTTGTGCTTGCAACTGCTGTGCACAATTGACCGCTTCTAAATCTTTGTCAAACGCCACCAACCTCGCGCTCTTGGGCAAGCGCGACAAGATCAAACGAGAATGACCCCCTCTGCCAAAGGTGGCGTCGACATAAACGCCTTGCGCTTGAACTGCCTCACCCAACACTGCGTCAACCGCCTCGGTGAGTAAAACTGTGGTGTGTTGCCATGTGGATGTCACTGAATGCCTCAGAACGAAAAGTCCTTGAAGACATCGGGCATATCGCCCTGCATGGCCTTGGCTTCTTGGGTGTCATAGGCGGCCTTGTCCCACAACTCAAAGTGGTTGCCCATGCCCAGCAAAATCGTGTCCCGAGCGATGCCTGCGGCTTGGCGCAATTCAGGAGAAATCAAAACTCGGCCCGTGCCGTCCAACTCCACATCCATGGCATTGCCCAGAAAAATCCGCTTCCACCACTGCGCTTGCATCGGCAACTGGGCAATGCGCTCGCGAAAGCGCTCCCACTCGGGGCGCGGGAAAACCATCAAGCAGCCATGGGGGTGCTTGGTGATGGTCAGCTGACCACCCGCAGTGGCGCCCAAAAACTCGCGATGCCGCGTGGGCACCGACAAGCGTCCTTTTGCATCCAAACTCAGCGATGAAGCACCTTGAAACACGTAAATCTCTTTTCCTGATCAATAGGAAATGCAGCAGGCACCTTTTCCCACTTAATTGCACTTAATTGCACTTTATCAGGAATTCACGCGTTCGCAAACGGGTTTTTGAGTTTTTATCAATGAAATCAAGGGCTTAGGGCTCTATTTAAATCTAGATTTTTGCAAAAAATCCTTGCAAATGAGGCACTTACAAGATGGACTGAAAGTAAGTTCTGAAGGCTAAAAAAATTTAAATATTTTTATCTTTTTTTTCGCCTGCGTCGAGTCTTTGGCGGGAGGCAGAAAAAAAGGCCCAGTTCGGGGCCTTTTTTCACAGTCAGCAAGTCATTGAAGGTCAATCGCCAAACATTTTTTGCTTCAACTCACGGCGCTGCTGCGCTTCCAGGGACAAATTGGCTGTGGGGCGAGCCAACAAACGGCCTACACCGATGGGTTCGCCGGTTTCATCGCAATAACCGTAGTCACCTGAGTCAATGCGCTGAATGGACTGCTCAATTTTCTTGAGCAACTTGCGCTCGCGGTCGCGTGTGCGCAACTCCAAGGCGTGCTCCTCTTCAATGGTGGCGCGGTCTGCGGGGTCAGGCACCACCACTGTGTCTTCACGCAAATGCTCGGTGGTTTCACCCGCATTGGCCAAGATGCCATTTTTAAGCTCCACCAATTTGAAGCGGAAAAACGCCATCTGCGCGTCGTTCATGTAGTCGTTGTCCGACATGGCCAAAATCTCTGCGTCACGCAGCTGATCGGGTTTTTTGGTTTTCCAATTGTTGGCCAATTTAGGGTCTTTTTTAACCGCCACAAATGGCGGAGGTGTCAGGGCTTGAGAGGGCATATTTTGTAAATAACTGGCTTTGGCTGCGGTAGAGGCAATCGATTGGGCCATGGAGGGCACTGTGATTTGAGCCAAACGCGCCGAAGGCCGTACGGAACGCACAGGCAAGTCCGGTGATCCTGGCAGCGCCACCAGCGCTACCTCAGCAACTTTGGCCACTTCTTTACTTGGTTTGGCTGCTTTAACTGGTTTACTCGGCTTGGCTGCGGGTGCGGGCTTGGTCAGTTTAGAGGCTGGCTTGGCAGGCGGCTTTGCAATGGCTTTCTTGGCTGCTTTTGCTGGGGCCTGGGGGCTGGCTTTCGCTGGCACTTTGACAGGCACCTTGGCTGCGTTTTTCACCGGTGCTTTCAACTTGGGTTTGGTCGCAGCTGTGGGTGCCGACTTGGCAAGTGTTTTAGGCACCGGCTTGGCGGCACTTTTGTGACTGGATTTCACCATCGCTTTAACCGGCGCCTTGGCCGTCACTTTGGCAGTCACTTTGGCAGCCACTTTGGCAGCCACTTTGGCTGGCACTTTGGCTGGCACTTTGGGTTTCACAGAGGCTTTCAAGGTCGCTTTCAATGGGGCAGCTTTAGGGGCGGCTTTTGTGGGGGCAGGTTTGGCGGGCAGTTTGCTTGAGGGCTTGACCTTGACTACGGCTTTTGGAGTCGCAACGGATTTCCCCGCATTTTTCGAGGTCGGCTTTTTAGCCGGGCTTTTTGAGCTCGTTTTAGAGGGCTTTTTCACGTCCTATCTCCTAGCCGTGGCGGCTTACACGCTGAAATTCAGCGTCAGCCTGGGGCAAATAAACTGTGGTCATTGGCTCATTTGCATCAAAACCCATGTTTTCGACCTTCTGGGGTTATTTGGGCACCGCGAACGGCGCCTTGTCAGCGCGCAGATTGTAGCGACTGCGCAAGGCAAAAACGCAGACTGGCCAATCTATACCAAACATTGCTCCAAACCTTGCAACAAAATGTCTTTGGGCAGATCAATGCCGATGAACACCATTTTGCTGAGTTTGGTCTCGTTTTCTGCCCAAGCTGGGCCCAAATCGCTTCCCATCAACTGGTGCACGCCTTGGAAAATGACCTTGCGCTCGGTGCCCTTCATATTCAAGACCCCCTTGTAACGCAGCATGCGCGGGCCATAAATATTCACAATCGCGCCTAAAAAATCTTCCAACTTGGCCGGCTCGAAGGCCCGCTCAGATCTGAACACAAAACTTTTGACATCGTCATCGTGATGATGGTGATGCCCGTGATGCTCTGCTTGGTGTGAGGGGTGATCACACTGCTCACCATGCTCATGCGCGTGATCATGCCCGTGATCATGTTCAGCATGCGCATGCCCCTCTTCCTTCAAAAAGTCGGGGTCAATGTCCAATTTGGCATTCAAATTAAAGCCACGAAGATCAAACACTTCAGACAAAGCCACTTCACCGAAATGCAGCACTTTTTGCGGTGCACGCGGGTTCATGTGGGCCAAGCGATGCTGCAAAGCCTCCAATTCAGGCTTGGAGACCAGGTCCGCCTTGCTGATGAAAATTTGGTCGGCAAAGCCCACTTGGCGCCGTGCTTCTTGTCGGTCATTGAGTTGCTGCGCTGCATGTTTGGCGTCCACCAAAGTCAAAATGGAGTCCAGTAAAAAACTTTCAGCAATCTCGTCGTCCATGAAAAAAGTTTGCGCCACTGGGCCGGGGTCGGCCAGGCCCGTGGTCTCAATCACCACGCGGTCAAAATTCAACTCGCCCTTGCGTTTTTGGGCTGCCAAAGTTTGCAAGGTGGTGCGCAGGTCTTCGCGAATGGTGCAGCAAATGCAGCCATTGCTCATCTGAATGATTTGCTCTTGCGTGTCAGAGACCAAAATGTCGTTGTCAATGTTTTCTTCACCAAACTCGTTTTCGATGATGGCAATTTTTTGACCATGCGCTTCGGTCAGCACGCGCTTGAGCAAGGTGGTTTTGCCCGCGCCCAAGAAGCCGGTCAAGATGGTGGCAGGAATCAAAGCCATGCAATTTCTCCAAACATGATAAAAATTAACAACGCAGCATGCGCCAAGAAAGAGGTGGCGAGTGTAACGGCCATTTCAAGAACGCCGCAGCACCACCAAGCCTTTCAAATACTCGCCTTCTGGAAAGCAAACCGTCATCGGGTGGTCGGGCGCGCCTTGCAAGCGCTCGCTGATGAAGCCGTCCACACCCGCATCCAAGCCGGCCGAGGCCACAATTTTGTGAAACAAATCTGCGCTGATACCGCCTGAGCAGGAGTAAGTGAACAACTCACCCCCGATGGACAACAATTTAAAAGCCAAGCGGTTGATGTCCTTGTAGGCCCGCGCTGCGCGCTCGGCATGCGCTGCGCTGGGGGCGAATTTGGGCGGGTCCAGCACAATCGCATCAAACTGCACACCCTGCTCGATGAAGGCGCGCAGGCTGGCGTTCACATCCGCATCCATGAACGTGGTGCGCGCCAAATCAAAGCCATTCAACACCACATTGCGCTTGGCGCGCTCCAATGCAGGGCCTGAAGAGTCGATCGAAGTCACGTGCTCTGCTCCGCCGGCCAAGGCAGCCACCGTAAAACCACCGGTATAGCAATAACAATTGAGCACACGCTTGAATTTGCGAAAGGCGGTGTGCTGTGCAAAGCGCTGACGGCTGTCGCGTTGGTCCAAATAAAAACCTGTTTTATGGCCCTGCGCAATGTCCAAACTCAAGCGCCAAGTGTGCTCTTGAATGCATAAATCAGTTGGGCCTTCACCATGCAGCCAGCCCGTGACTTCGGGCAGGCCCTCGAGCGCGCGCACATTGGCGTCAGAGCGCTCGTACAACTTGCTCAGGCCCGTGCATTGCAGCAAGGCATCAACGATGACTTGTTTGAAACGCTCGGTGCCGCAAGAGGTGAATTGCGCCACCAAGGTATCGCCATAGCGGTCCACCACCAAGCCGGGCAAGCCGTCTGATTCGCCGTGCACCAAACGCAGACCATCGCTTTGCACATCGAACCATGCACGCGCTTGTATGGAGGTCTGAACCAAGCCATGGATGAATTCAGCATCCATGCGCTGCGCCTGCTCAAAGCTCCAAACCCGCGCCCGGATGCGCGAGTCAGGGCTGAACGCGGCCCAGGCTAAAAATTGGCCATCATGTGCTTGTACGCGTACTGTTTCACCCGCATCAGCGCTGCCAGAGGCAATGGCGGATTCAAAAATCCAAGGGTGTCTGCGTTGCAAAGAGCGCTCTTTGCCCGCCTTGAGTTGAATCGTTTTCATAGGTGGGGATTGTCCCACCTCCCTGCACGCAAATGGGCGCTATGCGAAAACGCACTGGGCGTTATTTGCCAGATCGTTTGGCCCTGGGGTGGGCCGCGTCATAGGCTTTGGACAAATGTTGAAAATCTAACCGTGTATACACCTGTGTGGTGCTGATGTTGGCATGACCCAACAGCTCTTGCACCGCCCTTAAATCGCCACTGGACTGCAGCACATGGCTGGCAAACGAGTGGCGCAGCATGTGCGGATGCACAGGGGTGGCCAGGCCCGCCAGCAAACTTCGGCGCTTCAAGCGCTGCCAGACCGATTGCGCCGTCAAACGGGTGCCGTGTCGGCCCGGAAACAATGCCAGCGCGTCTGATGGCGTGCTCTTGGGGGTTGGCTGCTCTGGCAAATGGGGCTCATCTGGATTGCGCAGCGCCAGCCACCGCGTGAGCGCTTGCAAAGCCGCTTGCCCCAATGGCACGCTGCGGCGTTTACCGCCTTTGCCTTGGACCATGACTTCGGCGCTGGCCATGTCGAGCCAGCCCCGCCCTTGACGCGCAGCCTCGGCGCTGGCAGCCACATCCAGGCCAGTCAACTCGCCCACACGCAAACCGCAGCCGTACAAGAGTTCGACCATGGCCGCATCGCGCGCCTCCAGCCATGGCGCGTCCGCATCTTGCACGTGCGAGGCCAATTGAACCGCCTCGTCCACCCCCAAAGCCTTGGGCAAGGGTTTGGCAGCCTTGGGCGCCCTGACGCCTTGAATCGGGTTGTGCTGGATCAGACCTTCTCGCGCCAACCAATGGTAAAACCCGCGCCAACCCGACAAGATCAAAGCAATGCCGCGGCCCGAGCGCCCTGCGCTGTGCATTTGCGCGACCCATCTGCGCACGTGCGGGGTTTGCACATCGGTCAACGCAAGTTCAGCCGCGCTCGCCCATGTTTGCAGTTTTTCAAGGTCAATGGCGTACAGCGTGCAGGTGCGCTGTGCCAATCGCTTTTCAAAGCGAACGTGCTCCAAATAACGCGCCACGCGCTCGTCCATGGCTCACACCTCTGGGCTGAGCAAGGCGGCCAAGGCAGCGCCGCACAAGGCTGACAACTGCTCTAAAAAGTCTGTGCCCATGGCGCTGTTAAAACGCTGCGCATCGGGGGAAGCCAGCACCAACAGGCCAAAGGCTGGCTCGTCTTTGCGCGTGCGCAATGCCATCAAAGCCACGGAAGCGGCGGCAGTTGGCGCTTGCAACCACTGCACGGCCTCCAAGCCGGTGTTCAAGCCCACATAAGGGGCGTCATAAGAGCTGGCCAAGTGCTTGACCTCGTCGCTCACGGGTTGGCAATAAGCCGCACTCGCATGGGCTGCATCCACCCCCCAAAGGCGCAAGGCCGCTTGGGGCACTTGAAAGCGCGTTTGAATATTTTGCAAAGCCAACTCGACTCTTTGCGCCGCCGGTGTTTGCAGCAACTCACAAGCCCAGCGCTGCAGTTTCTCGGCAATGATCATGTTCTCGTTGCCATGGCGAATCATGTCCATGATGCGCATCTCTAGGGCCCGAATTTTCTCGCGCAGCATCTCGGCCTGGCGCTCTTGCAAACTGACCGACCTGTGGTTGTGCGGACTGGTCAATTGCACCGCAGCCAGAATTTGCGCATGGCGCTCAAAAAAATCAGGCGTGTTGGTCAAAAAGTCTGCAATGTCGTCTTCTGTGATGGGGTTCATCGGGTTGATCGAGGTGTTGGTCATGCAAGGTTTTCCTGATTAAGATTTTCTGAAGTTGTCTGACATGCAAGCTGCGTTAGCCTTCAAGGTGTGCGTTGGGCTGTTCGGGGAAATCAGGCAGATCGATCTCGCCCTCAAACACTGCAGCAGCAGGCCCCGTCATGTGCACGCTGGCGCCCCACGCATTCAAAGCACTGCCTGCCCATTCAATGCTCAGCAAGCCACCCCGAGTTTGCACGTCGACTTGTGCGTCCAACAGGCCCATGCGAATGCCTGCCACCACCGCCGCGCAAGCCCCGGTGCCGCAAGACAGTGTCTCGCCCGCACCGCGCTCGAAAACGCGCAGCCGAATCAATTGCCGATTCACAATTTGCATGAAACCCGCATTGACACGCTTGGGAAAAGCGGCGTGCACCTCTATCAAAGGCCCCAGGCTCAAAACGGGGGCGGTCTCTACTGTGTCGACGATTTGCACCGCGTGCGGGTTGCCCATGGACAGCACAGCCACCTGCACCAGCGTCAAATCACTGCTGCCCGTCACGCGCAAGGGCAAGTACCACAAAGGCCAGTCATGGACGCTTTGGCTGCGCAAGCCTTGCGCGTTAAATGGCACTTGGGGCAGAGCCATCACAGGCGCGCCCATGTCCACCGTGACGCGGCCATCGGTGTTCAGTTGCAACTCAATCACGCCGTGCTGCACTTTGACGCGAATGCGCTCTTTTTGCGTCAAGCCTTTGTCTCGCACATAGCGCACAAAGCAGCGCGCACCGTTGCCACAGTGCTCGACCTGACCACCGTCGGCATTGTGAATGACGTACTCAAAGTCCACATCGGGTGAGCTTGCAACGCGCACCGACAAAATTTGATCTGCCCCCACGCCGAGGTGGCGGTCGGCCAAATACCGGTATTGCGCTGTCGATAAATTCAAGAGCGCACGGGTTTCGTCCAGCACCACAAAGTCGTTGCCGGCGCCCTGCATTTTGGTAAAGCGAATTCGCATGGCGCAATTATCCCTGCTTCAGCCCGCTAGGTCGATAATGCTGCACATGGTCAGACCTCTCGAACTCCTTTACCCCCAGCGCGAGCCCGCAGCGCTGCGCCCTGCGGCCACTGTCTTGCTGCTGCGCGACAGCTCACAGGGGCTGCAAGTGCTCATGACGCGGCGCTCCTTGACCGCCAGTTTTGCCCCTGGCGCCTATGTTTTCCCCGGTGGCGGCATTGACCCGACTGACGCTCAAAGCCACGCACAAGCCCGGCGCAGGCCGCGGCAAAGCGATTTGCATTTGACCCAAGCCATTGCCGCCATCCGAGAAAGTTTTGAAGAGCTTGGCGTTTTATTGGCCCGCCATGCCGACGGCAGCCTGGCCAGCGCTGCAGACATTGCAGCCCTGGACCGTCAGCAAGCTTTTGCCCCGCAATGCGCCAAGCGCCAACTGCTATTGGCCGCCGACGAAGTTTTTGTGCTGGCCCACTGGAGCACAGACCGCGATTTGCCGCGGCGCTTTGATGTGCCGTTTTTGGTCGCCCGCATGCCGCCAGACCAAACCCCCGTGGCCGACGAGTCTGAGCAGTTTGAACCGGTTTGGGTCCGCCCAGAAGAGGCCTTGTCGCGGCACGAGGCCGGGGAATTTTTCATCGTCTTTCCAACCATTCGCACGCTTGAAAGATTGCAGGCCTACAAGCTTGTACAAGAGGTGCTCGATGCCTGCGCCGTCACCGACGAGCCCTTGTGGACAAGCTGCCCGCGCGCAGGTTGGCTGGCTGGCAAAGAAGCCCGCTACATGGAGCACGAAGCGCCTTTTGGCGAGTTGGCTTTGACCTGTCCCGACGGCCAAATCGTGCACACCCTGGACTGGCAAACCGAGCAACCCGTGGCCTTGCTGAAAAATGTGCAACGTCTGACCGCCCCCAACCCCGGCGTGATGACGGGCCCCGGCACCAACAGTTACTTGGTGGGCGACCCCCACAGCGGCTACATCGTGATTGACCCAGGCCCGGCTGACTTGCCTCATTTGGAAAAAATTTGGCGCGCAGCAGCAGGCCAAATTCGCATGATTGTGTGCACCCACTCGCATGCCGATCACTCCCCCGGCGCCCACCCCTTGCAAGCCCTGTGCGAGGTGCGCCCCCCCATTTTGGGACTGCCTTCAGCCGCCACGGCCAACGCCAGCAGTCAATTCACCCCTGACCGGGCCTTGGCCCATGGCGAGCAACTCAAGTTGTCCCAACACACCTTGCAAGTGCTGCACACACCCGGCCATGCGGCCAACCACTTGTGCTTGGTGCTGATCGAAGACGGCCTGCTGTTCTCGGGCGACCATGTCTTGAACGGCAGCACCACCATCGTCAACCCGCCCGATGGCAACATGACAGACTACCTGGACTCGCTCGACCTGTTGGCAAAGGCCTGCGAGCAACTGCACATCGAATTCATCTTGCCCGCCCACGGCTATGTGCTGGGCTTTGCCCCCTTGGCCATCCAACAATTGAAAGCGCACCGCCTCAAGCGCGAAGCCAAAGTGGTCTTGGCCATGCAAGCCCTGCCGCACGGCACTTTGCAAGACTGGGTGGCCCATGCTTACGCCGATGTGCCGCCCCGTTTGTGGCCGGTGGCGGCGCGCTCATTGCAAGCCCATGTGGAGCGCATTCAATCCATGACGTCCAACCATGGATGAAGGCGTTCGCTTGGCCAAACGCGTGGCCGAAATGCTCACCTGCTCGCGCCGTGAGGCCGAGCAAGTCATCACCGGTGGCTGGGTTCAAGTCGACGGCTTGGTGGTCGACGAACCAGCGCACCGCGTGGCAAACGAGAAGATTGAAATCCACTCGGCTGCTCAGCGCGGCAAAGTGCCCTTGCTGAGCGTGCTGCTGCACAAAAATTCAGACATGAGTTGCAACAGCAACAGCCGCAAATCGGTTTGGCAAGCTCTGGCCCCGGACAACAGGTCTTCACACGACCGATCGGGCATCCGATTGACGCCTCGGCTGCAAAAATTACTGCAATGCGCCGCCGGTTTGGAAGATGCTGCCAGCGGCTTGGTGGTGTTGTCCGAAGACCCCAGCGTTTTGCGCAAATTGGCCGACCAACGCCAACCCTTAGAACACGAAATGCTGGCTGAAGTCTCGGGCGCTGTCAGCCCCGACCAATTGCACCAACTCTGCCCTGTAGGCCTTCGCACCAGCATCAGCAGCCAAAACGCACAACAAACCGGTTTGCGCATGGCCTTTAAGGGCTATTTGCCCGGCTATGCCGTCGATGTTTTACGCGCCGCCAACCTGTCGGTACTCAGCCTGAAAAGGGTGCGGCTTGGCCGCGTGGTTTTGGCGCCTTTACAAGCCGGGCAATGGCGCGCTTTAATGCCTTATGAGCGGTTTTGAGAAATTTTGAAGCTTTCAGGTGAATTTTTGAACTTTTTTACGACATTTCAGCCCGTTTTACCCTTGAAATTTGTCAGGGCATCCTCAGTTATGTTGCTAAGTTTGAGAAAATGATCTCAGAGCAATTTCACCGCTTGCGCTGAAAGGAAAACACCATGCGTTTGAGCACCAAAAGCCGCTTTGCCGTCACGGCCATGATCGACGTCGCCCTGCGCGAGGATCGTGGCCCGGTCTCGCTCTCGGCCATCAGCGAGCGGCACCAAATTTCCCTGTCTTACCTCGAGCAACTGTTCAGCAAGCTGCGCCAGCAAGGCTTGGTCGAGAGCACACGCGGCCCCGGCGGCGGCTACTCTTTGGCCCGCAATGCCGAGAAAATCAGCATGGCCGACATTGTCAGCGCAGTTGACGCCTCTGCCGAAAACGAAGAGGCAGCAACAGGCGAGGTTGGCAGCTGGATGAGCAGCGACCTGTGGTCGAGCTTGAACGCCAAAATGTTAGCGCACCTGCAATCGGTCAGTTTGCGCCAGTTGGTCTCTGAGCAACGCGCAAAGGGGGTGAGCGTAGAGCCCGCCCCTTCCCTGATCAAGCGTGGCGTGTTTGCCAAGCCCAAAAGTGCACCCTTGAGAGTCAATGTGCCCAACTCGGTGTTTGCGCTGGCCGCCAGTCTGGTGCCAACGCGATAAAAAAGTGTGAAGCCCGCCGATAAGCCGGATTCTGTGCATCAAAGTTGCCCTTGATGTGACCGCCATTACTCTGGGCCGGGGGTTGCCCACCCGGCTCGGCGCTACCTACCCGCACACTCTCCGGAACCAGATCAACGTGTGCCTACTTGGTATTGCTGCGCGTAGAGATTGCCCGTTTCACCCGAACTCAATCGGCTCGTCTCTGTTGCTCTGATCCTCACCTTGCTGCCTTGCGGCCCTTCGGTGGAGAGGTGTTACCTCCTACGCTGTCCTGTGCAGTCCGGACGTTCCTCCAGTGCGGCCTTTCGGCCCGTTGTTTGCACAACGGCTTAGGCTCCATTGCTTTCGCAACGGCATTTCAGCTAGCACCAGCGGCGGTCTGGCAGGCTTCACCCGTGCATTATCGCCGCCAGTCATACCCATATGGTCAAAATGACAGAACAAGCAGGTCAAAATAGTCCCCAACCCCAGACAGTTCTGTGCCATTCCATTTGAAAAAGACAAGGAGCCACCCCATGAAAGCCAACACAATTCTCGAGACCATCGGCCACACCCCCCACATCCGCATCAACCGTTTGTTTGGTGCAGGAGCCAATGTGTGGATCAAGTCCGAACGCAGCAACCCCGGTGGCTCTGTGAAAGACCGCATCGCTTTGGCCATGGTCGAGGACGCTGAAAAAGCAGGTACCCTGAAAACCGGCGGCACCATCATCGAGCCCACCTCAGGCAACACCGGCATTGGCTTGGCCATGGTGGCCGCTGTCAAGGGCTACAAATTGGTCTTGGTCATGCCCGACAGCATGTCCATTGAGCGGCGCCGTTTGATGCTGGCCTACGGAGCCTCCTTCGATTTAACGCCGCGCGAAAAAGGCATGAAAGGCGCCATTGCCCGTGCGCAAGAATTGGTGGCATCAACGCCTGGCGCGTGGATGCCCCAGCAGTTTGAAAACCCTGCGAACATTGAGGTGCATGTGCGCACCACGGCGCAAGAAATTTTGGTCGATTTTCCAGGGGGCATAGACGCTTTGATCACTGGCGTAGGCACCGGCGGCCACTTGACTGGCACCGCACGCGTGCTCAAAGCCAAGTTCCCCAACATGAAGGTCTTCGCGGTCGAGCCCACCGCCTCGCCCGTGATCTCGGGCGGCGCACCTGCGCCCCATCCGATTCAAGGCATTGGGGCGGGCTTCATTCCAAAAAACTTAGACACAACTTTGCTCGACGGCGTGATCCAAGTCGAAGCCGAAGCTGCGCGCGAGTATGCGCGGCGCAGCGCGTGCGAGGAAGGCTTGTTGGTCGGCATTTCCTCTGGCGCCACCTTGGCCGCCATTGCACAAAAATTACCTGCCCTGCCCGCTGGCGCCACCGTGCTGGGCTTTAACTACGACACGGGCGAGCGCTATTTGTCGATCGAAGGTTTCTTGCCCGCCTGATCACGCGCTGCGCATTGCGCAGCCTTGCCTGAGATTGACGCGATAATTGGCCGACCTGCTTGATAAACACAAGCCTATGGACCGCATGCCATGATTCGAATCTCAGAACTCAAACTGCCTTTGTCAGCATTGCCGGTGCAACTGCGCCGCTCTTCAGATGCACCGCCAGAGACCCCAGAAGACCGCAGCCCGCCTGCACACCCAGACGTGGCGCTTGGCCAACTGGCTGCTCAAGCATTGGGCATTGAGGGCCAAGACATCCAAACGCTGTCTGTTTTCAAACGCAGTTTTGACGCGCGCAAAGCCGATTTATTGGCCGTCTTCATTGTCGATTTGAGTTTGAAAAATGCAGCGCAAGAAGCGGCTTTGTTGATGCAGTTTGCGGGTCACCCGCACATCCAAGCCACCCCGAACATGGTCTGGCAAGCCCCTTGCCAAGCCCCTGCCGATTTTGGTTTGTTAGAAGGCCAGCGGCCCGTGGTCGTGGGCTTTGGACCTTGCGGTATTTTTGCCGCCCTGACTTTGGCGCAAATGGGCTTCAAGCCCATCGTGATTGAGCGCGGCGCCAGTGTGCGCCAGCGCACCCAAGACACCTGGGGTTTGTGGCGCAAAAAAAATCTAGACCCCGAAAGCAATGTTCAATTTGGTGAAGGTGGCGCTGGCACATTTTCTGACGGCAAGCTTTACAGCCAAATCAAAGACCCGCGCCACTTGGGCCGCAAAGTCATGAACGAGTTTGTGCAAGCTGGCGCGCCTGCCGAGATTTTGTTTGCAGCGCACCCGCACATCGGCACTTTCAAATTGGTCAAAGTGGTCGAGCACTTGCGCGAACAAATCATAGCGCTGGGGGGCGAGGTGCGCTTTGAGCAGCGCGTGGTGGACGTGTTGATCGAAGGCGAGCCAGAAGGCCGCCAAATCACAGGTTTGAAAATCCAAGATCGCCAAAGCGGTCAATTCAGCGAACTGACTACACGCCATGTGGTGCTGGCCTTGGGCCACAGCGCGCGCGACAGCTTTGGCCTGCTGCACGATCGAGGCGTTTTCATGCAGGCCAAAGCCTTCTCGGTGGGCGTGCGCATTGAGCACCCGCAAAGCGTGATCGATCGGGCCCGTTGGGGGCGCCATGCGGGCCACCCTTTGCTGGGCGCAGCTGACTACAAACTGGTGCACCACGCGCAAAACGGCCGCGCGGTCTACAGCTTTTGCATGTGCCCAGGCGGTACCGTGGTGGCCGCCACCAGCGAAGCTGGGCGCGTGGTCACCAACGGCATGAGCCAATATTCACGCAATGAAAGCAATGCCAATGCAGGCTTGGTGGTGGCCATCGAGCCTGAAGACTTTCCACTGGAGACGCTTGCTTGGCAAGCCGCATTTGGCCAAGAAGACGGCGCCCGCTGGGCTTTGCAAGCGCAGGCCATGGCCCAGCAAAGCCCGAAGGCCTATCACCCCTTGGCGGGCATCGTGCTGCAGCGTCAACTCGAATCCAAGGCCTTTGAAGTCGGCGGCAGCAACTACTGCGCACCCGGTCAGTTGCTCGGTGATTTTTTAGCCGGGCGCGCCTCCAAAAACTGGGGCAGCGTGCTGCCGTCATACCAACCCGGTGTGCTTTTGGGCGACTTGGCCAGCATCCTGCCCGCCTACGCTGTGCAAGCCATGCGCGAAGCTTTGCCCATTTTTGGTCGCAAGATCAAAGGCTATGACATGAGCGATGCGGTGCTGACGGGGGTTGAAACACGCACATCATCGCCTTTGAAAATCAGCCGCGGCAGCAACTTGCAAAGTTTGAACACGCGCGGCTTGTACCCTGCGGGCGAAGGGGCCAGCTATGCTGGCGGAATCTTGTCAGCGGGTGTGGACGGCATCAAAGTGGCAGAGGCATTGGCCAACGCCATCTTGCTCGGCACGCAGCACTCGTCAGTTTAAAACTGCCACTTACTGCCCAAGCTGAAAAGGGTTTGTCCGCCCATGCGCCCCCATGTGCCATCGAGTTGCAAGCCCGGCAAGATGTCGCGGCGCAAGCCCACCCCCAGCATGGGCTTGGCTTGGCGCTGTGCCACCGATTCCACATGCCCTGTCCAACTTCCCATCACATGCTCCCAAGCTACGCCCAAGCTGGGCACATCTGCGCCCTGCGGCGAGCGCGAACTCACCAGGCTCCAATGCAAAGCGCCAGGCGCCAAATCACAGCTTAAATTGGCACTCATGAAACCGCTTTGCCCTTGGCCCTTTTGCCAATGCGTCGCGCCAAAAACCAGCGCGGTGTGGCAACCGTTTTCTCGGGGTTGGCTCAACTGCAGTTTGGTTTGAATCGTTTGGCTGTGCGGCCCACCCGACAAGGTACGGGCATCTTGCGCAATCAAATCAAGGCCTGGCAGTGGGGAATAGGTGGGTGCAATGGTCAACACGCGCGCGCCATCTGCACCGCGGGACCAAAAAGTTTCCACATGGGCCACGCCCGTGTCATTCACGTTGGCATCGTCCACCGTCAAAGGGCGACCCGCTTGGGCGCTCAAGCACACCCAGATCAGCGCTGGCAGAGTCAAAAATTGACGTGCGGTGTAGGACAGGTTCATAGGGTCAGAATTTCAAAAAGTTCATGGCTTAAGCGCGTAGGGTACTTGATTTTTAAATTCTTGCTCAACCGCAGCAGTACTGAGAAAGGTGGCTTCTCAATAAAGTCACTTAGCCCTCGTCTTCTTGCCCCATACGACGACCACCAGAACGCACAGCGCAAAGGCCATGTTCATCAATGTGATGGTTTCACCCAGCAAAAAATACGCTGCAACAAGCGTTAAAAATGGCTGAAGCAATTGAACTTGTCCAACCCTTGCCACACCCCCAACAGCCATTCCTTTGTACCAAAAGAAAAAACCAACGTACATTGAAATCAGGCCCACATACAAGAATGAAATCATTGCAGACACAGACACAGATGAAATATCAAAGTCTAAATATTGAGAAGTCAGGTAAATGTTCATCGGCAGTGTGAGCACAAGTGCCCAACTGATCACATCGACTGCACTCATTTCCTCGCTGAGCTTGCCTCCCTCGCTGTAGCCCATTGCCGCACTTGCGATTGCAACAAACAAGAGCCCATCTTCATGGGCCAGACCGCCACTGCCATTGAGTGCGGCATAGGCGATAACGAGCAAGCTGCCCAGTACGGCCGTCATCCAAAACGACAGTGACGGCCGGTCTTTGAAACGCAAAGCTCCCGCTACAGCTGTTGCCAGTGGAAGCACGCCTAGCACAATGCCCCCATGCGCTGAAGGAAGCGTCTTCATAGCCAGTGCGACAAACAGTGGGAATCCATAGACGACGCCAAGGGCAATGACGCTCAAGCGGATCAACTGATTTTTTGTGGGTAATTTTGGTTTTGTGAACAAGAACAAGAGTAGCGCACACATGCCCGCAAGAGTAGACCTGCCAAATGTCACGAAGTAAGGGCTCAGCTCAGCTACCGCTATCCGAGTCAATGGCAGTGTCAGGCTGAACAAGAACACGCCAATGAAGCCCAGCAACATGCCTTGCGTTTCTTTGGTTTGCAAGTTAGTTACTCCACCGTCACACTCTTGGCTAAATTGCGCGGCTTGTCCACGTCCGTTCCTCTGGCACAGGCCGTGTGATAAGCCAGCAGCTGAAGTGGCACCACATGCAAGATGGGCGAGAGCACGCCGTAGTGCTCTGGCATGCGAATGACGTTGACCCCCTCGCTGCTTTGAATGTGGGTGTCGCCATCGGCCAGCACGTAGAGCACGCCACCGCGTGCGCGCACCTCTTGCATATTGCTTTTGAGTTTTTCAAGCAAGGCGTCGTTGGGCGCCACGGTGACCACCGGCATGGCGCTGGTCACCAGGGCCAAAGGGCCGTGTTTGAGCTCACCGGCGGCGTAGGCCTCGGCGTGAATGTAGGTGATCTCTTTGAGCTTCAAAGCCCCTTCTAAGGCAATCGGGTAATGCGTTCCGCGGCCTAAAAACAAAGCGTTTTCTTTGGACGCAAACTCTTGCGACCAGTTGATGATTTGTGGCTCCAGCGCCAACACCGCTTGCAGCGCAGCAGGCAGGTGGCGCATCTCTTTAAGGTACTCTTGCTCTTGCTCTGGCGTTAAACGCCCTTTGCTTTGCGCCAGCGCCAGCGTCAACAAAAACAAGCCCGCCAACTGTGTGGTGAATGCTTTGGTCGAGGCCACGCCAATCTCTGCGCCAGCGCGCGTGACATAGGCCAATTTGCATTCGCGCACCATGGCCGAGGTGGCCACATTGCACACCGTCAAGGTCTGGTGCATGCCCAAACTTTGCGCGTGCCGAAGCGCGGCCAAAGTGTCTGCGGTTTCCCCCGATTGGGTGATGGTCACGACCAAGGTTTGGGGGTCAGGCACTGAGCTGCGGTAGCGGTACTCGCTGGCAATTTCAACTTGGCAGGGTATGTGCGCCACGGACTCGAGCCAATACTTGGCCACGCAGCCGCTGTAATAACTGGTGCCGCAGGCCAAGATCAAAACCTTGTCGATGTCTTTGAACACCCGATGCGCACTCCCGGTGTGGCCGTCAAACAATTCGGGCACGATCGCTTGCACGCCCTCCAAGGTGTCTGCAATGGCGCGCGGCTGCTCAAAAATTTCCTTTTGCATGTAATGGCGATACGGCCCCAGTTCGGCTGCGCCGCTGTGCGCTTGCACGGTTTTAACGGGGCGTGTGACGCTTTTGTGCGCGCCATTCAAGATCCAATACTTGCCCAATTGAATGTCAACCACATCGCCTTCTTCGAGGTAAACAATTTGGTCCGTCACGCCGGCCAAGGCCATGGCGTCACTGGCCAAAAATGTTTCGCTGTGCGCTTGGCCCACGCCCAAAATCAAAGGGGATCCAGCGCGCGCGCCAATCACTCGGTGCGGCTCGTCTTTGTGAAACACGGCAATGGCGTAGGCGCCTTTGAGTTGCAGGACTGTGCTTTTAACGGCGTCTAACAAATCACCGTTGTAGACGCTGTCAATCCAATGCCCAATGACTTCGGTGTCGGTTTGACTGGTAAACACATAGCCCTTGGCCTGCAACTGCGCGCGCAGTTCTTCGTGGTTTTCAATGATGCCGTTGTGCACCACGGCAACGCGGCCGGGTTTGTTTTCCAAGTCTTTCGAACTGCCTGGGCCCGTGCTGAAATGCGGGTGCGCGTTGTGCACCGCAGGCGCGCCGTGCGTGGCCCAGCGCGTGTGCGCAATGCCGGTGCCGCTTTGCAAGTGATCGGTTTGTATTTGCGACATCAACTCAGCCACGCGAGAGGTGCTGCGCGCCCTTTGCAAGCCCCCCTGCGTGCTGCCCAGCGTGGCGCCGTGAACGGCCACACCGCAAGAGTCATAGCCTCGGTACTCCAAGCGCTGCAAGCCTTGAACCAAGACGGGAACGATGTCGCGCGTTGAAACTGCACCCACAATGCCGCACATAAGTTCTATCCAGTTTGAGTGAACAAGGGCCAATCTTAATTCTTATAATTAGAAATTAATCATTGATATTTTTATTAAATTGAAATAAAATTCCAAAATAATACGAATTTAGTTTTTTATTGCAAAATAATGTATTAAATGAAATTTAATTCTCCATTGGTACAAAGTAAAGAATCTGCTCAAGGCAGTTTGCTGGACTCAGTCGACTTGAAGTTGCTTGACTTGCTGCAGCATGACGCCAGTTTGAGCAATCTGGCCTTGGCAGAGCGACTTCATTTGTCACCCCCCACCTGCTTGCGCCGCGTCAAACGCTTGCACAGCGAAGGCTGGATCGAGCGCCAAGTGGCCATCCTCAGCGCTGACCGTTTGGGCCAGCACTTGGGCCACAGCGTCTGCGCCCTGATAGAAGTCAGCTTGGACCGGCAAGGCGAAGAACATCTGCAAGACTTCGAAGCGCGCGCCGTGCAAGAGGGCGCTGTTCAACAATGCTGGCGCGTCTCGCCAGGCCCCGATTTCATTTTGGTGGTGCAAGTGGCCGACATGCCCGCCTACTTGGCCTTGACCCAAAAGCTGTTCACGCAAGACGCCAATGTGCGCAATGTGAAAGCTTTTTTCAGCCTCAAGCGCGCCAAGTTCACCAGCACTTGGCCGGTGCCTGCTGCTTAACTTTTGGGTGCAGATTTTTTCTGCGGCCGCGCCCAATTCGCCAAACTGGTTTGCTTGCCGCGTGCCACGGTCAAAGCGCCGGGCGCAGTGTCCTTGGTGACGGTCGAGCCACCTCCGATGGTGCCGCCTGCACCCAAGGTCACAGGTGCCACCAACACGCAGTTGCTGCCCACATGCACATCGGCTTCGATCACAGTTTGGTGCTTGTTGGCACCGTCGTAATTGGCGGTGATGCTGCCCGCGCCAAAGTTCACACGCTCGCCCACGGTGGCATCACCCAAGTAAGCCAAGTGATTGGCCTTGGCACCTTGGGCCAAACTGGCGTTTTTGATTTCAACAAAGTTTCCAATGTGCACCTGCGCCCCGAGCTTGGCGCCCGGACGCAGCCGCGCAAATGGGCCAATGCTGGCCCCCTGCCCAATCGTCACGCCGGCTTTTTCACCATCGATGTGCGTGAAGGCCTGCACCACCACGCCCGCTTCAATCTGCGCATTGGCAATCACGCAATGGGGGCCAATGCGAACGCCTTCGCCCAAACTCACATGCCCTTCAAAAACACAGTTCACATCGATTTCTACATCGCTGGCACACACCAAACTGCCGCGCAAATCGAATCTTGCAGGGTCGGCCAATCGTACGCCTTGGGTCATCAAATCTTGCGCTTGCTGGCTTTGAAAAGCACGCTCAAGTTGCGCCAGATGCTGCGGGCTGTTGATGCCCGTCACCTGCAAAGCATCGTCAATTTGGTGGGCTACCACTTGCACACCATCGGCCACTGCCCACTTGACCACGTCGGTCAGGTAGTACTCGCCTTGGGCATTGTTTTTATCTAATTTGGCCAACCAAGTTTTAAATTGGCGTGCAGGTGCTGCCATGATGCCGCTGTAGACCTCTTTGATTTGAAGCTGCTGCGCGTTGGCATCTTTTTGCTCCACGATTCCCAGCACTTGTTGTCCGTCTGCACTGCGCACAATGCGGCCGTAGCCCGTGGGGTCTTGCGATTCAATCGTCAACAAAGCCAAGCTGTCTGCCTGGCCTGGCCGAGAAACACAAGCTATCAAGTCTTGCAGACTGCCCGCTTGCGTCAAGGGCACGTCGCCCGAGAGCACCAGCACCACGCCATCGTCGGGCAAAACCGGCACCGCTTGTTGCACCGCATGGCCGGTGCCCAACTGAGGCTCTTGGCGTACAAATTTGCAGTCCATCTGGGCGCTGCCCAGCACGGGCAAGGCTTGTGCAAATTGGGTGGCCGCCGTTTCAACTTCGCTTGCGCCATGCCCGATGATCACCACGGCCATGCGCGCACGCAACTGCGAAGCGGTGCCCAACACGTGCGACAGCAGCGGTTTGCCAGCCAAGCGCTGCAAGACCTTGGGCAGGTTGCTTTTCATCCGAGTACCCTTACCCGCGGCCATGACAATCACATCAATGGGCCGTTCAGGAGACAATGGGGCTTGGGTGTTAGAGGTTTCAGACATGGCGTTATTTTCCTTCTGGGTTCGAATTATCGCGGCTTCTTTGGGGGCCTTGTTGTTGAGCATGGTTTTAAGTGGCTGCAGCTTTCTCAAGCTGGGCTACACCCAATTGCCCGAGGTCTCCATTTGGTGGCTCGATAACTACCTGAACTTTACAGACAGCCAAAGCGCACAAGCCAAAACGGCCTTGAAAAAATTGCTCGCTTGGCACCGCAAAGAAGAGTTGCCCGCGGTGGCCGACTTGCTGGCGCAAGCGCAAAGTTTGGCCTCCGACAACATCAGCCCCGAGCAAGCCTGCCGACTTTGGGACATTGCGCAGCAACGCATCGAAGCCTTGCTCAACGAAAGCGCGCGCGCCGCTGCACCTGTGGCAGCGCAACTGAGCCCGCGTCAACTCAAGCACATACAGCGTCAATGGGACAGCAAAAATCAAGACTGGCAAAAAGATTGGCTACTGGCCCCGCCAGAGGACCGCAAGAAAAAGCGTTTGGACAGCGCCGTAGACCGCTACAGCAGTTTTTACGGCGACTTCAGTCCTGCGCAAATCAAGCTGATCGAGCAGCAACAAGCACAGTCCCCGTGGTCACCTCAGTGGGCATGGCAGCAACGTCTGCAGCGCCAGCAAGAGCAAATGGTCCTCATGCAAAGTTGGATCGCCGATGGTGCCAAGCCCGCTTTATCGGTGCCTGAGGTTGAAAAATCTTTGAAGGCATTCCTGCAGTTGTCGGCGCGCCCGTCGCAGGCCAGCGAGTTGACCAAACAATTGCAAATTGAGCAGCACGTTTGCCAGAACTTGGCGCAATTGCACAACAGCACAAGCCCTGCCCAGCGCCTCAAAGCGCAGCGCAAGCTCAAGTCTTATGAATCAGATTTGCGAGATCTAGTCAAGCAAGTCGATTGACTTCGCGCCAACGAATCAATCCTGCAGGGCTTTCCACATTTCAATGTCGCGCTCTGCGGTCCAAATGCGCGGATTTTTGATGCCCGAGGCTTCGTCAAATGCGCGCGTCACATCAAAGGGCAAGCAGTGTTCGTAGATGAACACATGGCCAAACACCGGGTCCATGCTTTTGCGTGCATGGGCCATGGCCGCCTTCAAGTCCATCTTGGCCGCCACCGCCTCTTTGCCGGCTTTGAACAATGTCTCAACCCAGCGCTGTGTGTAATCCAAAGCTTTGTTGACATTGGCTTGGCCCTTCATGGCCTCGCCCCGCCCAGGCACGATGGCCAAGGCGTTCAAATCGCGCAAGGCTTGCAGCGCGGCTGGCCACTCTTGCAGTTGCGCGTCTCCGGTGTAAACACCGGCCTCGTATTCCACCAAATCGCCTGAGAACAAAATTTTCTCAGCATCTACCCAAGCAATGGTGTCGCCCCTTGTGTGGCCATGTCCTGGGCTCCAAATTTGAACTTTCACACCGCCCAAATCGATTTCCAATTTGCCTGGGACTTCGCCTTTCGTGGGGTCCCCACCGCCAATCACCAGCGTGGGCCACGTCAAACCGGGCACGCCATCGGCACCGCGAAACAAGCGCGGAAAGCGCTCCATCTCGCTTTTCATATCTTGCGCGCCGCGCTCCACAATCAACTCGTAAGTGCCTTGGCTGGCAATGATCTCGGTTGCCCCTTCGGCGGCATAGGCGCTGGCGCCCAAGACGCGCACTGCGTGGTAATGCGTGAGCAAAACATACTTGATGGGCTTGTCACTGATGCGGCGAATTTGCGCAATCAAATCGCGCGCCATGGCCGGTGTGGCCGTGGCATCACTGACCATGACGAACTTCTCGCCAATGATCACCCCTGAATTAGGATCGCCTTCAGCCGTGTATGCCCAGCAATGCGCACTGAGTTGCTCAAATTTAATGATCTTCTCGCTCAAGTCAGCTTGCGAGGCAAACGCTTTGGTGGGGGTTTGGGTCATCTTGGGGCTCCAGAATTAAAGTTCGACTTTAAATCATTCACTGCAAGCCCTTTTCCAGCATCGCAATGACTTCTTCCGCAAAGGCCACATAACTGATCGGCCCGCCCGGGCGCAGCCAGGTGAAGGTCCAGTTGATCATGCCAAACAGCATCATGGTGATAGCGGTTTGGTTGGTGGCATTCAAACGCGCAGGGTAAGCTCTTCGCAAAGCGCGCGTGACAGCGGCGACCACATCGCGCTGTCGGTTCAAAATTAAATCACGCGGCGAGACCAAGGGCGTGCCCAAATTGGGGTCGGGCATATCGCTTAAAAACTGCGTGTCGTTGAGCAAGGCCACGTGCCGTGTCGCCGAACTTTCGTACTCCTGCAAAAACGCACGAATCAACTCATGCAAAGCAGCGCGGTCGCTCAAATTGCGGCGCTCTGCGGTCGCCTCAGTTTGCGCAATGAGAGAAAACAAGCGCTGCGTGTAGCGGTCCATCAAGTCAAAAAGAATGGCCTCTTTGCTGTCGTAATAATGGTAGAGCCGCGCCTTGGACGTGCCGCACGCGGCGGCAATTTCGTTCATACTGGCAGCAGGGTAGCTGCGGTCGGCAAAGCACTGCGCGGCAATGTCCAAAATGGCATCGCGCTTGATTTCATGGGTTGCTGATTTAGGTCGTGCCATCCAACGCTTTCACATTCATTCAAACTGGCCACACCACGCCGTTGTCATTCAAGATCGCGTCCAAGGCTTGGTCATGCGGCTCAACCTCCAACTCGTCCACATAGCCATTGGTAAAGCCCAAACCCACTGTGAAAGGCTTGGGTTGCAAGCTGGCCAAGGTGCGGTCGTAAAAACCACCGCCATAGCCCAAACGAAAACCGCCTGCGCTGTAACCCACGCAAGGCACAAACAAGAGCGTTGGCACAATCACCTCAGTGTCTTTGGGTTTGGGAATGCCATAGGCGTCCTCCTCCATGGGGCAGCCCGGGTACCACGCGTGAAAAGTCAAGGTTTTGTGCACTTTGTTCACCACCGGCAAGCCAATGCGGCGCAATTTCGCTGCGCCTTGCAACTCGCCATCTTCTTTCCAGCGGTGCAAAGCAGGCAAAGGATCAAACTCCCCTTTGATCGGCCAATAGGCGCCAATCACCAAATCTGGGCGACCAAACAGCCAAATTCGCATGACGCTTTGCAAGGCGTCAATCCGCGCCAAACGGTCTGGCATATTCAGGCGTGCAGCCAATAAGCTTTGGCGTATTTGTTTTTTGGCTTCTGATTTGTCCATAATCGACCCATGCAATTGACACAGATTTTGACATCGCTTGGGGCTCTTGCCCTGATTTTCGGTTTAAACGCCCCTGCCGCAGCCCAAAATAAGTCGGACGAAGTCATTTTGGAGATGCACCAGGCCTTCAAAAAGAACGACAAAGCCCGGCTCACACGCATGCTGCCTCAGGCCAAGGGCCACACTTTGGAAGCCTGGGCGGCCTATTGGGAACTGCGCATTCGCTTAGACCAAGCCAGCAGCGCAGAGATTCAAGCGTTTTTCACCCAATACGCCGGCAGCTACGCCGAAGACCGTTTGCGCAATGACTGGTTGCTGCAACTGGGCAAACAGCGTGAATGGTCTGCCTTTGCCAGTGAATACCCCCGCTTTCGCATGAACGATGACCGCGAAGTGCGCTGTTACGCCCTGGCCGCTGAGGGCCTGACTCAAACCAGCGACCCTGGGGCAGAACTCAAACGCCTTTGGTACGCTCAAAAGGAAACCGACGACGGCTGCACCACCGTGGCCGAAAAACTCTACGCTGCCAAAAAAATCAATGGACCAGACTTGTGGCGCAAAGCACGCTTGGCCATGGACAACAACCGCCCTCGCGCAGCCCAAGCGGCGCTGGCCATCGAGTCACTAGAAGTGGCTAAACAAATTATCTTGATTCAGGCCGATCCGCTCAAATATTTAGACAAAAAGATCTTCGCCTTCAGTCGCAACCGCAAAGAGCTCTCAGTGCTGGCCATGATTCGCGTGGCCAGCACCGACCCCGACAAAGCAGCGCAGTTGCTAGAGAAAAAATGGGGCCTTATGCTCAGCAAAGAAGAGCACAACTGGGCTTGGGGTGTGATTGGCAAACAAGCGGCACAAAAACTCCAAGACAACGCCCACCTTTACTTCTCCAAAATCACCCGCAATGCCGACTTGAACGATGACCTCTTGGGCTGGAAAGTGCGCGCCGCCTTGCGACAAGGCGACTGGAAAGCCGTACTTTCCAGCGTCGACGCCATGGACGAAGCACGCAGCGAGACCACGTGGATTTACTGGAAAGCCCGCGCCTTGCTGGCCAGCACACCCACTGATATGCAGCGCAACGAGGCCCAGACTTTGCTGCGCAGCATTGCCAGCGTGCGCGGTTTTTACGAACAACTGGCGCTGGAAGACATTGGGCAAAAAATCACCGTGCCCGACAAACCTGCCCCTATAAGCGCCCAAGAAAAAGCCGCCGCCAACGCCAATCCAGGCTTGCAAAGAGCCCTGTCCGCGCTGGCCTTGGGCTTGCGCGCTGAGGGCAACCGGGAATGGAACTACAGCAGCAACTTGCACACCACAGGGGGCATGAACGAGCGCGAGCTGTTGGCCGCTGCCGACTTGGCCTGCCAGCGCCAAGTCTGGGACCGCTGCATCAACACCAGCGAGCGCACCAAAGTGGCCATCGACTTTGACCAACGGTTTCCCACGCCACTCAAAGACACCGTGCTGCGCCGTGCCCAAGAAATCCAACTCGATCCCGCTTATGTTTATGGTTTGATCCGGCAAGAAAGTCGCTTCATCATGGACGCCAAGTCCATCGTGGGGGCGGCTGGTTTGATGCAAGTCATGCCTGCCACAGCGCGTTGGACAGCCAAAAAAATTGGTTTGAAAAATTTCCAACTCATTCAATTGAATGAACACGAAACCAACGTGGCCATTGGCACCGGTTATTTGAAGTTGGTGTTGGATGAATTCGGTGGCTCCATGCCGCTGGCAGCAGCGGCTTACAACGCCGGGCCTGGCCGTTCACGCGCATGGCGCAATGGCCCCGTGTTGGAAGCGGCCATTTGGGCTGAAAACGTGCCCTTCTCTGAAACCCGTGACTACGTTAAAAAAGTGTTGTCCAACACCACCAATTACGCCGCCTTGTTAACGGGCCAACCCCAGTCTTTGAAAGCCCGCTTGGGCAACGTGGGGCCACGTAGCAGCAGTGCTGCAGAAGAAACCCAAGACTTGCCTTGAGCCTCAAGGGGTGCAGGCAAAGTCATGCCAGCAGGGCGTCCAAATTTTTGGCAATTTTTTCTTCAATCCGGTCTTTGTAGGGCGCCATTAAAAACCCCAAGCTCAATTGCATTTTGAGCTGCGTGGCGCTCACACACAAACTGCCTTGTGCGCCGATTCGCTCAAAGGTCAAGCGGTCTTGCACCTCGCCTTGTTCATTGGCCTCGTTCGCATGGTATTGGCATTCCATGCCCCATTCTTCCTTGGCTTCAGACTGCCACTGCGCGGCCACTTCTCGGGCCCGTTCCATGCCCAGTGCATGGCTGCGCTCAATTAAAATATCAGCCATGATTCAGTCTGCTTTCAAGCTACTGGGCCGCAACAGCGCAACCTCAACTTGGCAATCATAGAACACTGACGCGCGGCCCAGATCTGTCAACAATTGACTGGTCAATTGGTTCACATTGCTGCCATTCAAACCCATCTTTCGCCACCACACGCCCAGGCCGTGGACCACCCCCTCGCGAGCGCGCGAACTGACCTTGGCTTTGCAGTGGTATTCACCGCGGTCGTTGAACACTTTGACCACATCGCCACTTTGAATCCCGCGTGAGGCAGCATCTTGTGCATTAATTTCCAGCAAAGGCTCGCCCTCCATCTCGCGCAAACTTTGCACATTGACGAAACTGGAATTTAAAAAATTGCGTGCTGGCGGTGAAATCATGGCCAATGAATAACGGTCACCGGCTTGAGGTACTTCGTAATTGGGAATGTGGTCCGGCAGGCCATCGAGCCCCATGGCTTGCAGGCGAGCGCTGAAAAATTCGCATTTGCCTGAAGGCGTTGGAAAGGCGCCGCTGGCAAAGGGTGCATCGGTCAGCGGCAAGGTGGCGAACCCATTGGCCAATAGTTCAGAGAAATCAACCCCCTCAGGCAAGGCTGTTTGGCACAGCTGAAAGTCATCGTCTTCAAAGCAAGCTTCGGTGTATCCCATGCGCTGGGCCAACAAACGAAAGATCTCTGAGTTCGGTTTGGATTGCCCCAGTGGGGCAATGGCGGGTTGGTTCAATAGCACATCGGTGTGCCCATAACTGCCTTGAATGTCCCAATGTTCCAACTGCGTGGTGGCCGGCAAGATGTAGTCGGCCCAATCGGCCGTGTCTGTTTGAAAATGCTCCAGCACCACAGTGAACAAATCTTCCCGCGCAAAGCCTTGTACCACTTTGCCCGACTGCGGCGCCACAGCCACAGGGTTGGTGTTGTAGACCACGATCGCTTGCACCGCTGGCCCCCACTCAGCAGATGCCTTGCGGTTCAAGTCATTGCCCAAGGTGCTCATGTTCAAGGTTCGCGGGCGCCGCGTGCCCAATAAATCAGGCCGATACAAAGCCTGCTTGTTGATGTTGAAATTACCCGAACTGCTCAAGAGCAGGCCCCCTGCGCGGTGGCGCCAAGCACCGGTCAATGCAGGCAAACAGGCAATGGCCCGCACCGCATTGCCGCCACCATGAACCCTTTGCATGCCGTAGTTCAAGCGGATGGCCGCAGGCTGCACGCTGCCCCAATCACGCGCCAAATCGCGAATTTGCTGCACATCTAAACCACAGACTTGAGCTGCTTTCTCGGGCGGCCATTGCAATGCACGTTCTCGCAAAGCGTCCCATCCCAAAGTGTATTTTTCAATGTAGTCCTGGTCGAGCCAGTTGTTCACCACCAGCTCGTGCATCAGCGACAAAGCCAGCGCTGCGTCTGTGCCAGGGCGCAGTGCCAAATGGACATGGCACTTTTCTGCCGTTTCACTTTTGCGCGGGTCAATGCAAATGAGCTTGGCGCCTTGTCTTTTGGCCTCTTGCGCCAAACGCCAAAAATGCACATTGCTGGTGATCGAATTGCTGCCCCAAATCAAAATCAATTTCGACTCAGCAAAAAATTCTGTTTTCAGACCGTTCTTTGCACCCAAGGTATAGAGCAAGCCCTCGCCACCGGCCGAGGCACAGATGGTTCGGTCCAACAAAGAAGCCCCCAGTTTGTGAAAAAACCTGGAGGCCATGGATTCAGCTTGCACCCAGCCCATGGTGCCGCCATAGCTGTAGGGCAAAACACTTTCAGGGCTCAGTGCTGCTATCTGACCCAAACGCTGTGCGATGTCCGTCAAGGCTTGATCCCAACTCACCGGTTCAAATTGGCCAGACCCTTTGGGGCCGCTGCGTTTCATGGGCTGCAAAATTCGATCAGGGTGGTAAGTGCGCTCGGTGTAGCGCGAAACTTTGGTGCACAGCACCCCATCGGTGGGCTTGTGCGCCGGGTTGCCCTGCACCTTCACGGCACGGCCATTTTCTACCGTGGTCAGCAGTGCGCAGGTGTCCGGGCAGTCGTGGGGGCACAAGCCGCGCACGACGGCATTGGCTCCGATTTCATGGCTGGCACTCATTTTTCTTTCCCAAACTGATGGCGTAAAGTCATCTTGTATTGATTTTAAGAGTTGTATTTTCCGGGATAACCCTGAGGGCTAATGTCCCCGACGCGCAAAGGGGTTGTAGCGTGTTGGCACGAGTCTGGCTAGACTGTAGGCATGAAAATCATCGACTCCATCCTCACAGACGTGGCCAGCATTGCGGCCATTCGCAAAGACATTCACGCGCACCCCGAGTTGTGCTTCCAAGAAGAACGCACCGCCGACGTGATCGCCAAGCAACTCACCGATTGGGGCATCCCCATCCACCGCGGCATGGGCACCACTGGCGTCATCGGCATTTTGACAGGCCGAGACGGCGGCGCTTGCGGCCGCGGCATTGGTCTGCGCGCCGACATTGACGCTTTGCCCATGCAAGAGTTCAACACCTTTGCCCACGCCAGCAAATACCAAGGCAAGATGCACGCTTGCGGACACGACGGTCACACCGCCATGCTCTTGGCAGCGGCCAAACATTTCGCCAAACACCGCGACTTTGATGGCACGGTTTATTTGATCTTCCAACCCGCCGAAGAAGGCGGCGGCGGCGCCCGCGAGATGATCAAAGACGGCATGTTTGAAAAATTTCCCATGCAAGCCGTCTTTGGCATGCACAACTGGCCCGGCGCTGCGGTGGGCACGTTTGCGGTCAGCCCCGGCCCCGTCATGGCTTCGAGCAATGAATTTAAAATCACCATTCACGGCAAAGGCAGCCATGCTGCGTTGCCACACAACGGCGTTGATCCTGTGCCCGTGGCCTGCCAATTGGTCCAAGCCTTTCAAACCATCATCTCTCGCAACAAAAAACCTGTTGATGCCGGTGTCATTTCCGTGACCATGGTGCATGCGGGCGAAGCCACCAATGTGGTGCCCGACTTCTGCGAAATTCAAGGCACGGTGCGTACCTTCACCATTGAAGTGCTCGACCTGATCGAATCGCGCATGCGCCAAATCACAGACAAGCTTTGCGCCGCTTTTGATGCCCGCGCTGAGTTTGATTTCAATCGCAACTACCCCCCTACCATCAACAGCGCAGTCGAAGCCGACTTTGCACGCAAAGTCATGGAAGGCATCGTGGGCGCCAGCAACGTTATCGCGCAGGAGCCCACCATGGGCGCAGAGGACTTTTCCTTCATGTTGCAAGCCAAACCTGGCGCTTATTGCTTCATTGCCAATGGGGACGGCACCCACCGCGAAATGGGCCATGGCGCAGGCCCTTGCATGCTGCACAATCCCAGCTACGACTTCAACGACGACCTGATCCCTTTGGGCGGCACTTACTGGGTGGAATTGGCCACCCAGTGGCTGGCCAACCCGACACAGTCTTAAAATCAACACGATTCCCCTTGGGAGTTTCGCTTGTGAAGCCCTTCGGGGCTTCATTCAATTTGGGAGCTTGCATGAACTCTGTTCAAACCTCATTCTCTTCAAGCTATGCGCAAGCACGGCAAAAATTCTTGCTCGCTGCAGACGCCGCAGGCTTGAGTGTTGAGTCGCACATTCACCCGCTCAAGGGCAAAGACGGTGAAGAACTGGCCATGGATGTGGTGCGCGAAGGCCCCGCAGATGCCAAGCAGCTGCTGGTCCTGAGCAGTGCTTGCCATGGCGTAGAAGGTTACTGCGGCAGTGGCGTGCAAATCCATGCGCTGCATGACACGGCGTGGCGCCAAGAGGCGCGCGAAAAAGGCGTTGCCGTGCTGTATGTCCATGCCTTGAATCCCTATGGTTTTTCACACCTGCGAAGGGTCACCCAAGAAAATGTGGACCTTAACCGCAACTTCCACGACTTCAGCAAGCCCTTGCCCGTCAATGCCGCCTACCAAGAAGTCCAGCCACTGCTGCTTCCAGAGATCTGGCCACCTGACGCTGCCAATGCCCAAGCCACTGGCCAATTCATTGCCCAGCGCGGCATGACAGCCTTTCAAGCCGCTGTCACGCAAGGCCAACACGAGTTTCCAGCCGGGCTTTTCTTTGGCGGCACTGCACCCACGTGGAGCAATCAAACCATTCGCCAAGTTTTAAAGCAACACGGCAGCCGCGCGCAAAAATTGGCTTGGATCGATTTGCACACCGGCCTTGGCCCCAGTGGCGTTGGCGAGCGCATTTTTGCTTGCGCCAACGACAACGCCGCGTTGACACGTGCGCGCGCTTGGTGGGGCCACAATGTGACTTCCATTTATGACGGCTCGTCCACCTCTGCTTTCTTGACGGGCCTGATGTGGATGTCCGTTCATCACGAGTGCCCGCTAGTGGAGTACACCGGCATTGCCATGGAATACGGCACCTTGCCCATGGAACAAGTCATGCATGCACTGCGCGGTGAGCACTGGCTGCATGTGCACCCTTATGCAGAATCGGCGCTCAAAACTCAAATCAAACAAGATATCTTGCGCGCCTTCTACACCGACACCGATGCGTGGCGTGAACAAATCGTCTCGCAAGCGCGCGAGGCTTTGTTTCAAGCCGCCAGCGGGTTGGCATCATGAAACTTTTCATCGGCAACAAGAACTACTCGTCTTGGTCCATGCGGCCTTGGGTTTTGATGCGCCAAACCGGCATTGCGTTTGAAGAAGTGATGCTGCGCTTTGATGGTTTTGAGGCGCAATCGCAATTCAAGCAAGGCCTGCACAACATCACCCCCGTTGGCAAAGTGCCAGTTCTGCTCGATGCAGACTTGGCCATCTGGGACACTTTGGCGATTGCCGAATATTTGGCCGAAAAATTTCCAGAAAAAAATCTCTGGCCACAAAACTCTTCGGCACGCGCCCGCGCTCGCAGCGTTTGCGCTGAAATGCACAGCGGCTTTATGGGCCTGCGCAGCGCATGCCCTATGAACATCGATGCCCATTTGCCCCACATCGGCGCTTTGGCTCTGCGTGACAAAGCGGCCTTGCGCGCCGACTTGCAGCGCTTAGAAACGCTTTGGGGTGATCTGCTGCACGAGCACAAAGGCCCCATGCTGTTTGGCGACTTCAGCATTGCCGATGCTTATTTTGCACCCGTCGTGATGCGCATCCAAACCTATGCGCTGCCCGTGTCGGCACCGCTTCAAAGTTACGTTGCTCGCCTGTGCCTCATGCCCGGCGTGAAAGCCTGGACAGATGGCGCTTTGGCTGAAAAAGACTTTATTGATTTTGAAGAGCCCTTTCGCCTGCTGCCCGGATAACCTTGCAGCATGGCTTTGGAAATATTCAGTGTCGGGGGCGCCCTTCGAGACGCCCTGTTAGGTCAAAGCGTCAAAGACCTTGACTGGGTGGTGGTGGGCGCCACCCCCCAAGAGATGAAGGCGCAAGGCTTCCAAACCGTTGGCAAAGATTTTCCGGTTTTTTTGCACCCCCGCACGCACGAAGAATATGCACTGGCACGAACCGAACGAAAAACCGCGCCGGGCTACAAAGGTTTTGTGGCGCACGCTTCACCCGAAGTCACGCTTCAAGAAGATTTGGCACGCCGCGACCTGACTGTCAACGCCATGGCGCTGCCTCAAGCATGGAGCGCTGGCCTGACAAACAGCCCCTTCAACGCAGACGACAGCGAACAAGACAAGCGCGCAAAATTCAAATCCTTGTTCATGGCGCATGGCATCGATCCCTTTCACGGCCTGCGCGACTTGGAATCTTGCACGCTCAGGCACGTCACCCCCGCCTTTCGCGAAGACCCCGTTCGCATCCTGCGTGTGGCCCGCTTTGCAGCGCACCTGCCAAGCTTCAGCGTCGCCCCCGAAACCATGACCTTGATGCAAGAGATGGTGCAAGGCGGCGAAGCCCATCACCTCGTGCCTGAACGGGTCTGGCAGGAGTTGGCCAAAGGCTTGATGGGCCAGCGCCCCTCTCGCATGTTCGAGGTGCTGCGCGAGTGCGGCGCGCTGAAAATTTTATTGCCCGAAGTGGAGCGCTTGTGGGGCGTGCCCCAACGCGCGGAGCACCACCCCGAGGTGGACACCGGCGTGCACCTCATGATGGTGCTGGACATGAGTGCGCGCCTGCAAGCTTCATTGCCCGTTCGCCTGGCTTGCTTGCTGCACGATCTGGGCAAAGGCACAACCCCGCCAGACCAATGGCCCAGGCATTTGGGCCACGAGCAGCGAAGCGCCAAATTGTTGGCGCAAGTTTGTGATCGATTAAAGCTTCCCAATGACTGCCGAGAATTGGCCGATGTCGTGGCGCGAGAGCACGGCAATATCCACCGCAGCCAAGACTTGGGCGCGCCGGCCTTGATGCGTTTGCTTGAGCGTTGCGATGCGATTCGCAAACCCGAGCGCTGGCCCGACATCTTATTGGCTTGCGCCTGCGATGCACGAGGCCGATTGGGTTTTGAAGAAACGACTTATGCGCCAGCAGGCCGACTGTTGGGCGCACTGCAAGTGGCATTGTCGGTAGAAACCTCGGCCGTGGCGGCCAAGGCCCAAGCGCAAGGCCTGACAGGCCCAGCGGTGGGAGAGGAAATTCACCGAGCACGCATTAAAGCACTGGCAGAGTTCAAACACGGAGCTCAGGAAAGCCCGTCTGCAAGCTTTTAGCGGGCAGGAGGACGACGCGGCGTGACAGGCGCTCGGCCCGCCAAATGACGGAAACTGATCCGGCCTTTGGTCAAATCATAGGGCGAGAGTTCCAACGTCACTCGGTCACCCGCCAAGATACGAATGTGGTTCTTGCGCATTTTGCCGGCCGAATAAGCGATCAACTGATGGCCGTTGTCCAAGGTCACGCGAAAACGCGTGTCGGGCAAGACTTCGTTGACGATGCCCATTTGTTCGATCAGATCTTCTTTCGCCATTTTTCCCTTTCAAGTTTTAACGTTGGTTCAGTGAGGCTGCGTTGTCGAGCGCACCCAGTCCAAACCCTGTGCCAACGCAAAGCTGGCCGCCGCATCGCGAGTGGCAAAGTCATTGGTAAAGCACATCACGCGGTCGGTGCTGGCACTGCCCCGTCCACTGGCCACTGAAACTTGGGCCGCAAAGCGGCCACAAGGCAAGGCACGCGGACAAGCAGCGATGCGGTATTTTCCCACGGTGAGGGGGGTATTTTCAAAAGTAATCGTATGAATCATCAAGAAGCTAGAAATATAGTGCGCGCATAACAACACGTTGGGCGCGCATAAGGGGGTGTACAGAGATTGGGGGCCCCTGTGCAGGGGTGCGCAATGTCACAAGCAATTGGGTTTTGCAAGGACTGCGCTAACACTCTGGCGTCCAGAGCGATAGGCTAATGTAACACAAATTCATTAAAGCAACTTGGCGATCACGCTCAGAAGGAAACTCAAGAGCAAAGTGCTGGTCAAGGGCACGAACCACTCGCGGCCAAAAAGCTTGAAGTGAAAGTCGCCCGGCAGCTTGCCCAAACCCATTTTTTCCATCCACGGGCGGGCCCAGCTGATCAAGAGCAGGGCCAAGAATGTCACGATCACCCAGCGCAGCATGTGCTTGCTTTCAAAAATTCAAAGACGGTGGCTGCGGTCACCGTCCGCAAAACCTTGGGCTTGCCAGTGGGGGTTGGTGGCAAACCCCAGCACCTTGAACAGCTCGCCCATTTCATGTTCATTGAGCAGCCGCTGGGCCTGCGTGCGCTCGGGCAAAGTGGCCTGTTCCATGCGCTGGGCCAAGCCCAAATTCAATAAAAAGCGTGCTTGGCTGGTGTAGCCCAGCACGTTCAAACCCGCATCTTGTCCGGCCAAGGCCATGCCCGTGAAGTTTACGTGCGCAGTGATGTCCTTCAAGCCCACCGAAACCAGCGGGTCGGTGTCTGCGCGGTGCGCTTGGTGGCACATCACCGTGCCCATGTGCCGCTCAGGGTGAAAGTACTCGCTTTGAGGGAACCCATAGTCCAAGAAAAAAGCCGCCCCCCCGCGCTGACTGGCCAGCAAACGCTGGGCCAAACTGCGCACAAAGGCTTCGCCTTGGGGCTGTATTTCAGTCAGGTAGTCGTGCTCGCCTGGCACCTCCATCGGCGGGCGAAGCGCCGTCAAGCGGTCTTGCCAGGCCAAGCCTTGGGGCCCTGAGACCACGCCGCGCTCGTGCCACGCACCGCCGACTCGGTGCAACAGTTGCACCGGCATAGCGTCGAGCACCTCGTTGCCCACCACCACACCTTGCAGGGCCTGCGGCCACTGGTGGAGCCAGCGCACTTGCGCGCCAAAGGGGGCCAAGCGGGTTTGCTGACGCTTTCGCAAAGTGCCCGACAAATCCATGATGTGGTAGTGCCTCAGGCTGCAACCTTGCCGCTTCAAATGGGTCATCAATTGTTCGGCCAAAGCGCCACTGCCCGCGCCAAACTCCCAAATTTCGTCGGTGCCGCTGTCCGCTAAGGACTGGGCCACTTGCTGGGCCAAGGTTTCGCCAAACAGAGGCGACATTTCGGGTGCGGTGACAAAATCACTGCCAGCCTGTGGCATCTGACCAAATTTGGGGCTGGTGTTGGCGTAATAACCCAAGCTTGGTTCGTACAGGGCCATGGCCATAAAGAGGTCAAAGCCCAACCACCCGCCTGCGTTGGTAATGGCCTTGTGCACCCGCTCGAGCAGGGGGGTCGTTAAACTATCAGCTTGTCTCATCACCCCTGATTGTCCTCGAATGTCGGCCGCTCTTTCTGCCTCCACTGCTGCTACAGCCCCCCCCGTGACTCAACGCACGGCGCTGGTCACCGGCGCAGCTGTGCGCTTGGGCCGGGAAATTGCATTGGGCTTGGCCCATGCGGGCTGGCAAGTCGCAGTGCATTACAACAACTCGGCTGCGCAAGCCTTGGCCACCGCTCAAGAATGCGCCGCTCTACGGGCTTCATCGTCGAGCAGCTTGGCCTCTGAACATTTAATTTTTCAAGCCGACTTGGCCGATGAATCGGCCACCCGAGCGCTATTGCCCAAGGTGGTCGCTCGCTTGGGAAAAGTTGACGCCGTGATCAACAATGCCGCTTTATTTGAGCACGACGATGTGCGCAGTTTCAGCTACGCCAGCATGGCCGCCCACTGGGCCAGCAACACAGGCGCGGCCATCGTTTTGGCCCAAGCCTTGCACCAACATGTGATACAGCGCAGCCAGGCTGATGCGCAAGGCGTGGTGGTCAACTTATTGGACCAAAAATTATGGAACCCCAATCCTGATTTTTTAAGCTACACCTTGTCCAAAGCCGCATTGGAGGCGGCCACCACCTTGCTGGCGCAAGCCTTGGCTCCGCAATTGCGCGTGGTCGGCGTGGCCCCTGGCTTGACTTTGACCAGTCATTTGCTGAGCCCTGAAAAATTCAAGCAGCTGCACACCTTAAGCCCTTTGGGCCGGTCCTCTTCGGTGCAAGATGTTGTCAGCAGCGTGCTCTTTGCTTTGAACAACCATTCGATCACAGGCACCACCTTGCTGGTCGATGGTGGCCAGCACTTGATGAAGTTTGATCGTGATTTTTCTTGGATGTAACAAGCCTCATGCACAACACCCACGGCAACCAAACCCTGACCCTCTGGGGCCTGCGCTTTGACGCCAGTTTGGGCATTTTGGAGCATGAAAGAAAAGCACCACAACCGATTCAAGTCGATGCTGAATTGAACCTGGGCGCCCAACCTTTGATGCCCCATGATGATGACATTGCCAATGTGCTGGACTACCGAAAAGTGCGCAAAATCATCATCGACGAATGCACTTCAGTGCACGTCAATTTGCTGGAGACTTTGATCGGCAAACTGGCCCGCCGTTTGATGCAATTGCACGGTGTTAAAGGGGTTCGCGTGAAGATCGCCAAGTTAGAAATATTTGAAGACTGCGAAGTTGCCATTCGCATGGAAACAGGAGAGTGGTAAAGCCATGAAAATCGAGCTCGAGACCCATAAGCTTGAAAAGCGTTTGTGCCGCCAAGTAGGCCAAGCCATCACCGAGTTCAACATGATCCAAGCTGGCGACCGCGTCATGGTCTGCATGTCGGGCGGCAAAGACAGCTACGGCATGCTGGACATTTTGCTCAAAATGAAAGCCCGTGCACCGGTTGATTTTGAATTGATTGCCGTTAATTTGGACCAAAAACAACCGGGTTTTCCAGCTGAAATTTTGCCCAATTATTTGAGAAATTTAGGCCTGCCTTTTCACATCGAAACCCAAGACACTTACTCGATTGTGAAAGACAAGATTCCCGAAGGCAAGACCATGTGCAGTTTGTGCAGTCGCTTGCGCCGCGGCATTTTGTACAAGGTCGCACGCCAACTGCGCTGCAACAAACTGGCCTTGGGCCATCACCGCGACGACATGCTGCAAACTTTCTTTTTGAACATGTTTTTTGGCGGCAAACTCAAAGGCATGCCACCCAAACTCTTGAGCGACAATGGCGAATTCATGGTCATCAGGCCCTTGGCCCATGTGGCAGAAACAGATCTGACGCGCTGGGCCGAGCATCGGCAGTTTCCCCTTATTCCTTGCACCTTGTGCGGCAGCCAAGAAAACCTGCAGCGCAAACACATTGGCAATATGCTGCGTGAATGGCAAAAAAATTACCCTGGCCGCATTGAAAACATGTTTGCTGCTTTGCAAAATGTGGTGCCATCGCACTTGATGGACACACAACTGCATGACTTTAAAAACCTGACCATCACCGGCCAGCCCAGCCCAGATGGCGACACCGCCTTTGACGACGAAACATTTGAAGTTGCCAGTCCATTCAGCGCACTCCAAGGCGTGCAAGTGGTGCAACTCTAAGTTGCCGCCGCCCAAAGACTATCACTCAACTCAAGGAGCAAGGATGTCCAATCAATTCTCCCTTTTAGCCCCAAGGCGAAGCGCTTTGGGCGCTTCTTGCATGGCAGCCGTCTACCTCCTGCTGGCCTTGGCCTTGACGGCATGCACTGGCATGCGCATTGTCGACAGCCAAGTTGACACCCGCGTGCAGTGGCCAGGCCAAGCCATGCCAACCACAAATGTGTTGTACCGCTTTGAGCGCCTGCCCTCTGACGTCAACAGCATTCAAGCCGGCTGGGCAGAACTGCAAGTCCAAGCAGCGCTGACCCCCCTGGGCTGGGCGCGTGACGATGCAGCCGCGCAGTACAGCGTTTGGATCGGGGTGCGCAGCGCAGAATACATCGCCGACCCTTGGGGCCGACCTGTTCGTGGGCCTTGGCTAAGCGGTGCGCGTGCCAACTTGCTTTGGAGTCACAGAGCCCCTGGCTTTGGGTTGGGGGCCGGCTTGGGCTTCATGCCGCCAGTCGGTTACATGCATGAAGTCAGTTTGGTTATTCGTGAACTTCAAAGCAGCCGCGTGGTCTACCAAACCCGCGCCAGCCATGAAGGGCCGTGGACAGACGCACCGCATATCCTAAGCGCCGTGATTGCAGCGGCGCTGCAAGGCTTTCCCAACCCTTCGCCTGCACAAAGGCGCGTTGATATTTCCATCCCCAGATAAGACATGATCGCCACCCGAATCATCGCCATCCGACATGGCGAGACCGCTTGGAATGTGGACACCCGCATTCAAGGCCAGTTAGATATTCCCTTGAATGCACATGGCCAGTGGCAAGCGCAGCGCTTGGCCGACGCATTGGCCTTGCAGGAACCCCTGCACGCGGTCTACACCAGTGACCTCAAGCGAGCGCATCAAACCGCGTCCACCGTGGCCCAGCGCATGGGCTTAGAGGCGGTGCCGCATTGGGGTTTGCGTGAGCGTGGCTTTGGTGATTTTCAAGGCAAAACATTTTCTGAAATTGAAAGAGATTTGCCCCAAGAGGCCCTGCGTTGGCGCAAACGCGATCCAGACTGGGCACCCCCAGGTGGCGGTGAATCTTTGCTCAGCATGCAAGAGCGGGTGCGCGCAACCTTGAACGAATTGGCCGCGCAACACCCAGGGCAACATATTGCGCTGTTTGCACATGGCGGCGTCATGGACATGCTCTACCGCATGGCCACAGGCCAAGGCCTTCAAGCCCCGCGCACTTGGCAATTGACCAACACCGCCGTCAACCGCTTGCTTTGGACCCCTCAAAGCGTTTCTTTGGTCGGCTGGGCCGACACCTCGCACTTGGAAGAAGTGGGCGCTGACGCATCCAAGGAGTTTTAAATTCCGCTGTTGTCAAAACTCTTGGGCGGCGTCACGCCCAAGTGGCGGTAAGCGGCCAAGGTGGCCGTGCGCCCGCGCGGAGTGCGCTGCAAAAAGCCTTGTTGAATCAAATACGGCTCGATCACATCTTCAATGGTCTCGCGCTCCTCGCCAATGCTTGCCGCAATGTTGTCCAAGCCCACCGGCCCGCCATCAAAGCGGTGGATCACTGCCTCGAGCAATTTGCGGTCCATCAGGTCAAACCCCTCGGGGTCGACATCCAACATGGTCAAAGCTTTTTGCGCAATGTCTTGGCTGATGTGGCCGCGGCCTTTGACATCGGCGTAGTCGCGCACACGGCGCAGCAAACGGTTGGCAATGCGCGGCGTGCCGCGCGAGCGGCGGGCAATCTCTGCACCGGCGGCCTCGTCCATGGGCACCTTGAGCAAACTGGCGCTGCGCTTGACGATGCGCCCCAACTCTTGCGCGGTGTAAAACTCCAGCCGCGAGACAATGCCAAAGCGGTCCCGCAATGGGTTGGTCAGCATGCCAGCGCGAGTGGTTGCCCCCACCAAAGTAAAGGGCTGCAAATCCAATTTGATGCTGCGCGCAGCCGGCCCCTCACCAATCATGATGTCGATTTGGTAGTCCTCTAAAGCGGGGTACAAAATCTCTTCCACCACGGGTGACAAACGGTGTATCTCGTCAATGAACAAGACATCGTTTTTCTCCAAGTTGGTGAGCAATGCGGCCAAGTCTTTGGGTTTTTCCAGCACGGGGCCACTGGTCTGGCGCAAGTTCACACCCAGCTCAGCGGCAATGATGTGGCTCAGCGTGGTCTTGCCCAAACCGGGTGGCCCAAACAAGAGTACGTGGTCCAGCGGTTCGCCGCGCATCTTGGCCGCGCCAATGAAAATCTCCAACTGCTCACGCACTTTGACTTGGCCCACATAGTCGTCCAACAACTTGGGGCGCAAGGCGCGCTCGATGGCTTCTTCCTGCGGTGTTTCGGGGGCAGCTGTGACCACCCGCGCTGCGGGAGGGGCCATGCCAAAGTCGTCGGTTTGAATGCTCATGTGTGGTGATTGAAATTTTATTTGGCCAAAGCCTTCAGCGCCATTTTGATGCCTTCGCTGACCTGCACATCCACCGGCAAGGCTTTCAAGGCCAAAGCTGCATCTTTGTCACTGTAGCCCAAGGCCACCAATGCTTGCAAAATATCGTTTTGCTGCCCATTTTGCACAGAAGGAACTTGCCCTAAATCGGCGCCAAACTTGCCCTTTAATTCCAGCAGCAAACGCTCGGCAGTTTTTTTCCCAATGCCTGGCACCTTGACCAAACGGCCTGCTTCTTGTTGTGAAATGGCTTGCGCCAAATCGGCCACACTCATGCCCGAGAGCACGCTCAGTGCGGTGCGCGGGCCCACGCCCGATATTTTGATCAGCAGTCTGAAGGCCTCGCGTTCAGGCGCCGTGCAAAAGCCGTACAGCAACTGCGCATCTTCGCGCACCACAAAGTGGGTCAGCAAACTGAGCTTCTCACCCACCGCGGGCAGGTTGTAAAAACTGCTCATGGGCACACTGACCTCATAACCCACCCCATGGCAATCGACCACCACTTCGGGTGGGTTTTTGTCCATCAAAATGCCTGTTAATTTGCCAATCATGGAAACCCGTTCATCAAATGCCTATCATTGCGTTTGGCGCGGCCCCTTCCCGTTGGACTGGGCCTTCACTTCATGGGATTATCAGCTTGATTGTCAGACACACCTTTAGCCCGCACAACAACACCCGCTTGGGCCACCTGTGCGGCCCCATGGACGCCCATTTGCGCAGCATTGAAGTCGGGCTTCAAGTCAAAGTAGCGCACCGGCATGAGCAGTTCAAAGTTGACGGCCCTAAGGCCAGGGCCACGCAGGCCATGGAATTGCTGCAAGCCTTGTACGAAATGGCCGAGCGGCCCCTGCAGGAGGAAACCATTCAGCTCATGATGGCGGGCGACGCCAAAATGGCCGGCAGCCCGGATCAGCCCGCCCTGCAAACCAGACGCACTGACCTCAAAGCCCGCAGCCCCGTGCAAGCCATGTACTTGGACAACATGGCGCAAAACGACATCACCTTTGGCATTGGCCCTGCGGGCACGGGCAAAACTTATTTGGCCGTGGCCTGCGCTGTTGACGCCTTAGAACGCGCCAGCGTGCAGCGCATTGTGCTGACCCGCCCAGCCGTTGAAGCCGGCGAGCGCTTGGGCTTTTTGCCCGGTGATTTGTCACAAAAGGTCGACCCGTATTTGCGCCCCTTGTACGACGCCTTGTACGACTTGATGGGCTACGACAAAGTGCAAAAAGCTTTCGAGCGCAATGCCATTGAAATCGCTCCACTGGCCTTCATGCGCGGGCGCACTTTGAACAATGCTTTTGTCATTTTGGACGAAGCGCAAAACACCACGCCCGAGCAAATGAAAATGTTTTTGACCCGCATTGGCTTTGGTGCCAAAGCCGTGATCACCGGTGATGTCAGTCAAATCGATTTACCCAAAGGCCAGCTCAGCGGCTTGATCGATGCAGAGCGGGTACTGCGGCGCGTCAAAGGCATTGCCATGACCCACTTCACCAGCGCCGACGTGGTGCGCCACCCATTGGTCGCGCGCATTGTCGACGCCTACGACGCGCAGCGCACCACCGTGCGCAGTCGCTCAATTGACGCTTAAGTCTTAAGCTTCACAGCAATCACACCATGGCCATGCCCGCACTTGAGCTGTCTTTGCAATTTGCGGACATTGCTGCGCCTGCACGCCACCGCGCCGCACTGCCACGGCACAAAGTAGCCCGGTGGATTCGCCACAGTTTGAGCTGTGATGCACACATCACGGTGCGCATTGTGAACGCCGAAGAAGGCCGCACGCTCAATCGCGATTTTCGAAAAAAAGATTACGCCACCAATGTTTTGACCTTTGACTACGAACATGCCCCGCACGTGATGGCCGATTTGGTTTTGTGCGCGCCCGTGGTGGCGCAAGAGGCGCGCGAATTAGGCAAAACACTGCAAGCACATTACGCGCATTTGTTGGTGCACGGCGCCCTGCACGCACAAGGCTGGGACCATGAAACCAGTGCCCGAGATGCAGTGGCCATGGAAGCACGTGAAACAGAAATTTTGCGGGGGTTGGGCTGGCCCAGCCCGTACTGATCACATCTACCGATCGCCGTAGCCGATCACTTGTGCAGATTGCAGTTAATCAGCACTTTGCATACCTGTTGCATCCTCCAACATGCGCACCCTGACCGAGCGGCCTTTGACGCGGCCATGGCTCAATTTTTCCACCGCTTGAGCTGCCACTTGGCGCTGCACCGCCACATACGTGGAAAACTCGTTCACATTGATTTTGCCCACTTGCTCGCGCGTGAACCCCGCCTCGCCCGTTAGAGCGCCCAGCACATCACCCGCCCTGATTTTTTCTTTGCGCCCCCCCACAATTTGCAAGGTTGCCATGGCCGGCACCAACATGCCTTTGCCAGTGGGCGTCAAACTGCTCAAGGGCTGCCAAACCGATTCACGCCCTTGCAGCACTTCGATTTTGCCCACATTGCCCATCTCGTTCAAACTGGCCAAGGTCACGGCCAAGCCTTCGGCATCGGCCCGCCCGGTGCGGCCAACGCGGTGGATGTGCACCTGCGAATCGGGCGTCACATCCACATTGACAACGGCTTCGAGTTGCGCCACATCCAAGCCTCGCGCGGCCACATCGGTGGCCACCAAAATAGAGCAGCTGCGGTTGGCAAATTGAATCAGCACCTGGTCACGCTCACGCTGCTCTAACTCGCCATACAGCGCCAAGGCGCTGAACCCTTGGCCTTGCAAAACCGCCACCAAATCACGGCACTGCTGCTTGGTATTGCAAAAGGCCAAGGTAGATTCGGGCCTGAAATGCAGCAACACTTGCGAGACCGCATGCAAGCGCTCTGACTCTTTGACTTCAATGAAAATTTGTTTAATCTTGGCAGCACTGTGCTGCGTCTGCACCCGAACCGTTTGCGGCTCTTTCATGAACTGCGCAGCCAGTTTGGCAATGCCATCAGGGTAAGTGGCCGAGAACAACAAAGTTTGCCGCGGCGTGGGGCACTGCCGCGCGACTTTGGCGATGTCGTCAAAAAACCCCATGTCCAGCATGCGGTCGGCTTCGTCGAGCACTAAGGTTTTAAGGCCTTTGAGTTTCAAAGAGCCGCGCTCCAAGTGGTCCATGATGCGCCCGGGCGTTCCCACCACCACGTGCGCGCCGTGCTCCAAACTTTGCACCTGCCCCCGAAGGGCCACACCGCCGCACAAAGTCACCACCTTCACATTGCCCGTGGCCCGGGCCAGTCGCCTGATTTCTTGACTGACCTGGTCTGCCAACTCGCGCGTGGGGCACAAAATCAAAGCCTGCACAGCAAAGTCGGCTGGCAACAGTTTTTCCACCAACACAATGCCAAACGCCGCCGTCTTGCCGCTGCCCGTGCTGGCCTGGGCAATCAAGTCCTTGCCCACCAAGGCCAAGGGCAAACTCGCCGATTGAATGGGGGTCATGCTGCTGTAGCCCAACTGATCCAAATTGCTCAGCATCGAAGCTGAAAGCGTCAAACGAGAAAAAAGATCAGGGTTTTGTTCAGTCATGCACCCATTATAGAAATGGGCTACAACAAGTCTTGCTGTGAATCGAAATGTGCTTCGACATCGCTGGGCAAAAGTTGGATCGTGGCGCGCAAGCCTGGCACAGCGCTCATCAAAGCTTGCTCCACACTGCCTCGCAAAGCCGCAGCGCGCCCCAATGACCAAGCCGCTGGCATGTGCATGTGCAAATCAACAAAGCGGCGTTGCCCCGCTTTTCGGGTGGTCACATGGTCAAAGCGAATGATCTCCACACTGCCGCGTTGGTGCGCAAAGCCGGCCAGAGTTTCTTCGATTTTGGCCAAAACATCGGGCTCCAAAGCCTCGTCCATCAAGCCTTGCGACGAGCGCCAAATCAAATGCCAGCCCTCTTGCAAAATGTTCAAGGCCACGCCCATGGCCACCACGGCATCAAGCCACAACCAACCCGTCACGCTGACCAAGGCAATGCCCAGCACCACCCCCACGGAAGTCCAGACATCGGTCACCAAGTGCTTGGCATCGGCTTCCAAAGCGATCGATCTGTGTACCTTGGCTGCATTGAACATCACCCAGGCCAGCAAGCCGTTCAAAGCCGAACTGATCACGGACAACAACAAGCCCCAGCCCACTTGCTCAATCGGCTGCGGTTCAAACAATCTGTGGCCTGCGGTCCAAATGATGCCCAAGGCCGCCACGATGATCAAAATACCTTCAAAGCCTGAAGAAAAATACTCCGCTTTGTGGTGCCCATAAGGGTGTTCTTCATCTGCGGGTTGAGCTGCCACCGTGACCATGACCAAGCCAAAAATAGCGCTGGCCAAATTGACCAACGACTCCATCGCATCCGACAGCAAGCCCACAGAATCAGTGATCCACCAAGCCCATGTTTTAAGGGTGATGGTGATCAATGCCACCACGACCGAAGCCCACAGCAAAGTTCGTGGCGACCAATTGGGCAAACGTAGAGTGGGCATTTGCTTAGACTACTCTCTTACACCCACACATGCATTGATCCGCATCTATACAGGGCCAGGCCATCAAGCAGTCACGCTGATGCGGGCAAATTTGCGCTTGCCCACTTGCACAACGTAGGTGCCCACATCGAGTTTGAGCCCCTTGTCGCTGACCACGCCCGAGTCCACGCGCACGCCGCCGCCTTCGATCAAGCGGTTGGCCTCACTGCCCGAAGGGGCCAGCCCCGCCATCTTGAGCAAAGCACCAATGCCCAAGGGCGCGCCCGACAAGCTCAGTTCAGGAATTTCATCGGGCACGCCGCCCTTGCTGCGGTTGATGAAGTCTTGCTCTGCTGCTGCTGCCGCGCTCGCGCCATGAAAACGCGTGGTGATTTCCAAGGCCAAAGCCACTTTGGCGTCTTTCGGGTTGCGACCGCCTTGAACGTCCTGTTGCAAAGCTTGGATCTGGGCCATCGATTGAAACGAGAGCAAGGTGTACCAGCGCCACATCAAAACGTCAGAAATGGAGAGCACTTTGGCAAACATGGTGTTGGCGTCTTCGCTGATGCCGATGTAATTGTTTTTCGACTTGGACATTTTCTCCACGCCGTCCAGGCCTTCGAGCAGCGGCATGGTCAAAATGCATTGCGGCTCTTGGCCATATTCAGCTTGCAAATGCCGGCCCATGAGCAAATTGAATTTTTGATCGGTGCCGCCCAATTCCAAGTCAGACTTCAAAGCCACGGAGTCGTAGCCCTGCATCAAGGGGTACAAAAACTCGTGCACGCTGATCGGGGTGCCGGCCTTGAAGCGGTCATGAAAATCGTTGCGCTCCATCATGCGCGCCACCGTGTATTTGGCCGCCAGTTGAATCATGCCCATGGCGCCCAGGGGCAAACTCCACTCCGAGTTGTAGCGAATCTCGGTTTTGCTGGGGTCCAGCACCAAACTGGCTTGGCGATAATAGGTTTCGGCGTTGGCCTTGATTTGCTCAGGCGTCAAGGGCGGGCGGGTGTTGTTGCGCCCTGAAGGGTCACCGATCAAACTGGTGAAATCACCGATTAAAAAGATCACTTGATGCCCTAAATCCTGCAATTGGCGCATTTTGTTGAGCACCACGGTGTGCCCCACATGGATGTCGGGCGCCGTGGGGTCCAGGCCCAGTTTGATGCGAAGCGGCACCCCCGTGGCCTCAGACCGCGCCAATTTCTGAACCCAATCGTCCTGGGGGATCAACTCTTGAGAGCCCCGCAGCGTCACGGCCAAGGCATCTTGGACTGCGTCTGTGATGGGGTATTTCGTATGATGCAATTGATTCATAAGGGTTTTTTCGTATACCGCGTGCGTCTTTGGCGTTAGAATGGCCAATAACGTGCTTGCCCTTATTTTAAGGGCTGCCCTTCTTTTTCCTGACCGATCCCCGAAGAGATTGTGCGCCTGAGCGCACCCCACTCTTCAAAACCGACTGCCGCATGAATTTTCTGTCCTCTTGGGTCATCACTGCCAAAGCCTATGGCCAAGCGCTACAGGCTGTACTGGCACGCCACCCCAAGCACATCACTGCCAGTTTGGCTGCGCTCATGCTGAGCGTTGGTGGGGGCGCTTTGGCCATTGCCAACTTGGGCCCAGACGCATCCAACCTGCCCGTTCGCATGGTTTTTGAAAACCTGCAGACCCCTGATCTGATTTCCCAAGGCTTGGCCTTGGAGCAGCAAAGCCTCAAGCTGTACCGCAACGACTTGACCCGATCGTCTGACACAGCAGAGAGTTTATTGCGCCGCTTGGGCCTCATAGACCCTGCTGCAGCAGCTTTCATTCGCCAAACGCCAGCGCTGCGTCAAGCCCTGCTCAATCGATCGGGCCGCACCTTGTCGGTTGAAGCCAACGAGCAGCAACACTTACTCAAGCTGACCACCCGCTGGCTCAACAACGAGAACGACACCCAATTCCAGCGCTTGGTCATCACCCGCCAAGGCGATGGTTTTAGCTACCGAACAGACGCCGCGCCACTGACGGCCAGTGTGCGCATGTCGGGTGGTGCAGTGGCTTCCTCCTTGTACGCTGCCACCGACGAAGCCCGTGTGCCCGACTCTGTCACTCGCCAATTGGCCGAGGTTTTTTCTGGCCAAATTGACTTTCATCGCGCACTGCGCAAAGGCGCGATCTTCTCTGTGGTTTACGAAACCCTGGAAGCCGAAGGCGAGCCCCTGCGGGCCGGACGCATCTTGAGCGCCGAGTTCATCAATGGCCCCAAAACATACAACGCCGTGTGGTTCCAAGAGCCTGGTAAAAGAGGCGGCTACTACACGCTGGATGGCCAAAGCCTGCGCCGAGCCTACCTGGCCTCCCCCATGCCCTATTCGCGCCGCACCAGCGGTTTTGGCATGCGCGAGCACCCCATTTTCCACACCCAGCGGGCCCATTTAGGCGTTGACTACGCAGCGCCCACAGGCTCACCCGCCATCACTGTCGGAGATGGCATTGTCGAGCAAGCTGGTTTTCAAAATGGCTTTGGCAACATGGTGGTGGTCAAGCACAGCGCGGTTCACACCACCGTTTACGCCCATTTGAGCCGCATTCAAGTGCGCAAAGGCCAGGCGGTCAAACAAGGCGACTCGGTTGGCGCTGTAGGCTCTACCGGATGGGCCACTGGGCCACATTTGCATTTTGAATTTCGCGTCAATGGCCGCCACGTCGACCCCATGACCTTGGCACTGCAAGCTGAGGCCGCCCCGGTTACAGCCGAAGCCCGTGCGCAGTTCAACCAACGCGCTGCGCTGGCTCGCAGCCAGTTGGTGGCGGCGGCGCAAATGCGTCAAAGCACGGTTCAGTAAACCGCGCCAGCAGCGGCTTGTTTTGCCGTGACCACAACACCGTTCACGCCACTTGCTGCCCCCGAGTTGTTCATTGGCCTGATGTCGGGCACCTCGCTCGATGGCATTGACGGGGTTGTGCTTCGCAGCACACCTACTGTGCAAGTGCTGCGGCACAGCTTCAGGCCTTTCCCCCCCGCCTTGCGCGACGAACTCCTGGCCCTGAACACCCCCGGCCCCAACGAACTGCACCGCGCCGCCTTGGCTGGTAACAGTTTGGCCAGAAACTACGCTTTGGTGGTGCACGATTTGCTGCAAGCTGCTGGCATAGGCCCCGAGCAGATCGTGGCCATTGGCGCCCATGGGCAAACAGTCAGGCACAGGCCTTTGGAGTTTGACGCCGACCCAGCCCAAGCACAAGCGGCAGTGGGCTACACCTTGCAGCTGAACAACCCGGCCTTGCTGGCCGAGCTCACGGGCATTGACGTGGTGGCTGAATTCAGAACCCGCGACTTGGCTGCGGGCGGGCAAGGTGCCCCCTTGGTGCCGGCTTTTCATCAAGAAGTTTTTGGCAACGCAATGCACAGTGTGGCGGTGGTCAATGTGGGCGGCATTTCCAACATGAGTGTCTTGCCCCGCATGGGCCCAGGCAGCCCGCCCATTTTGGGCTTCGACTGCGGCCCAGGCAACGCCTTGATGGACCATTGGGTCCACCTGCACAAGGCACAAAATTTTGACGCGCAAGGCGCTTGGGCTGCGCTTGGGCAAGTGCAGCCGGCTCTGCTGGAGAGCTTCATGGCCGAGCCCTTCTTGCACCGCACACCGCCCAAAAGCACAGGCCGCGATTTGTTCAACCCCACTTGGCTGCAAGCCTGCTTGGCAACTCAAGACAAGCTCAAACCCGAAGATGTGCAAGCCAGCTTGTGCGAGTTCACTGCGCTGGCCATTGCGCGCGACCTGCAAAAACTGGCACCCGATGCACGGCAATTGTGGGTCTGTGGGGGGGGGGCGCTGAACCTGCAGTTGATGCGCCGCTTGAGTGCTTTGCTGCCCAGTGTTGAAGTGGCTGCAACTGACGCATTGGGCATACCCCCTTTGCAAGTCGAGGCTGCTGCCTTTGCTTGGTTGGCCGCCAAGGCCGTCAAACGACAAACGGGCAGCCTCCAAAGCGTCACGGGCGCTCGAGGCGCCCGTGTCTTGGGGGCTATTTACCCCCGGTAAAGCTTGGAGAAAACTTCAGGTTGAAAACGATGAGCCGCAGCCACAGGTGCTGGTGGCATTGGGGTTTTTGATGACAAACTGCGCGCCTTGCAGGTCTTCTTTGTAATCAATTTCAGCGCCCAACAAATATTGGTAGCTCATGGCGTCGATCAGCAAGGACACGCCGTTTTTGGTCATGGTGGTGTCGTCTTCATTGACGATTTCGTCAAACGTGAAACCGTATTGAAAGCCAGAGCAACCCCCGCCCTGCACAAACACGCGCAGTTTCAAATCTGCATTGCCTTCTTCTGCAATCAGGTCAGCCACTTTGGCCGCAGCGCTGTCGGTAAAGACAATCGGCTCGGGCATTTCGGTGGGGTTAAATTCAGCAACAGCACTCATCTTGGGTCTCTCCATCTGGGTCTTCAATAGTATAGCGCGTTGCTCGGGAATTACCCCTTTTCAAGGGAGTAACTGGGTTTGCAGTGGGGTTTATGGGGCTATCAAAATTTCAAAGGCCCGACTTCACCGCCTTGCGCAGCAAAGCGTTGATGCGGGTTTGCCAACCTGGGCCGCGTTTACCCGTCGCCTCCATCCAGTAGGTGGCCACGGCGGCTTCGTCATTGAAGTTGTAGGGCTCAGACTCAAGCTCAAAAGCGATCGGTGACTCTTGCATTGGATGCATCTTTGTGCGGGTCAAACGTGAAATGCCTATGTAGTTATTGCATAGGCAAAAATACCAAAAAAAGCCGCGCTGGCAAAACCAGGGCGGCTTTTTGGGCAAAACCCCAGAGCGATTAACGCTTGGAGAACTGCTTGCGGCGGCGAGCTGAGTGCAAGCCAACCTTTTTACGTTCCACTTCACGTGCGTCACGCGTGACAAAGCCAGCTTGGCTGAGCATGGGCTTGAGCGTTGCGTCGTAGTCGATCAAAGCGCGTGTGATGCCGTGACGGGCCGCGCCCGCTTGGCCGGACTCACCGCCACCATGAACATTGATTTGAATGTCGAAAGATTCGGCATGATTGGTCAACATCAGGGGTTGCTTGGCGATCATGATCGAAGTTTCGCGGCCGAAATAGGCTTGGATGTCCTTGCCATTGACCGTGATGTTGCCGGAGCCTTTTTTCAGAAACACACGGGCGACGCTGGATTTGCGACGGCCGGTGCCATTGTTCCAATCACCAATCATGTGGGGCTCCTTAAGCTTCCATTGGGAATTTCAAGCACTTTGGGCTGTTGGGCCGTGTGGGGGTGCTCAGCGCCGCCATACACTTTGAGTTTTTTGATCATGGCGTAGCCCAAAGGACCTTTGGGCAACATGCCTTTGACAGCCTTCTCGAGCGCGCGTCCGGGGTGCTTGGACTGCATGTCGCGAAAATTAGTGGCTGTGATGCCGCCCGGGTAACCCGAGTGGCGGTAGTACACCTTGTCTAAAGACTTGGCACCAGTGACTCGCAGTTGTGCTGCGTTGACGACGACAATGAAGTCGCCTGTATCGACGTGAGGCGTGTAAATGGCCTTGTGTTTGCCGCGCAAACGGAGAGCAACTTCGCTGGCTACTCGTCCGAGGACCTTGTCGGTCGCGTCAATCACAAACCACTCGTGCGTCACGTCAGCGGGTTTTGCGCTGAACGTTTTGGTCATGAGTTTTCTCTTAAAAAAGAAGGTTTGTTGGGCCCTTTTCCACGGTCGGCGCTCCTCTATTGGGAACCTCTTAGGTGGCTGTTGGCCCCTTTGGACGAATCCATCAAAGCCCTTCGCCGCGGGGCCACTGGTGCGCTGCGAAGCCCTCCATTATACGAAATCCTGACGTGATTGGCAAAATCCCAGTATTTGCGCAATCAGGCGGTTACCATCAGGCCATGTTCAGTTACCGTCATGCCTTCCACGCAGGCAACCACGCCGATGTGCTCAAGCACATCACCTTGGTCGCCACTTTGCAACACCTGCAACTCAAAGAGGGTGGCCTGACTCTGGTGGACACCCATGCAGGCGCAGGCCTGTACCGCTTAGACGGTGACTACTCGGAGACGGGCGGAGAAGCCCAAGACGGCATTTTCAAACTGCTAGGCACGCTCGACGCGCTGGCCGCCAAAAAGGGCGCCAAGCCCTTACCTCAAGCCCTGCAGGCCTATTTGGACATGATCGCCAGCTTCAACCCCCAAGGCCAAGCCAAGGTGTATCCGGGCTCGCCCTTCATCTTGCACCATTTGCTGCGCAAACAAGCGCGCGACCGAATTCGATTGTTTGAAATGCACCCGACCGACAGCAAATCTTTGGCCGCCAACGTGGCGCAGCTAGACGCTGGGCGCAGCATCATGCTGGCCCGTGAAGACGGGTTTGAGTCGCTCAAAAAATTACTGCCCCCGCCCGCCTCGGCCACAGGCTCCAAGCGGGCCATGGTTTTGATCGACCCGAGTTACGAGATCAAATCGGACTACCCCAAAGTTTCCGCGAGCATTCAAGACTGTTTGAAACGTTTTCCAACCGGCACTTATTTGGTCTGGTACCCGATCATTGCGCGAACCGAGGCGCACGACTTGCCGCGGCGCCTGAAAACTTTGTCCAACCAGTCGCAAAAGCCTTGGCTCAACGCCACCTTGGCCATTGGCCGCAACACCGATGGCAGCTCGGCCGGTCTGTCTGCCAGCGGTATGTTTGTGATCAACCCGCCCTTTACTTTGAAAGAAAAGTTAAAGGAAGCGCTGGCTGTTGTGGGCCCCGCTTTGGCCCGCGGCACGGGGCACAGCTGGGAAGTAGAGCACAGCTAGCGCGATTAACCGACCGACCGGTCGGCTAATTGTTATACTTCACTCCAACGCCCCGATGGGGGTGCAGGAGAAGCTCATGTACACGCAATCATTCAACGTGCCGGACGGGCCCGAAAATCAAGCTGAGAGTGCCAAAGGCTCAGTTCTCAAAGCTGTGCCCCAACCACTGACAGCAGCTCAGGTGGCTTTGCAAGCCCAGTTCGATCAACGCATCGACGCCGATGGCAAAGTCGAGCCGCGCGATTGGATGCCCGAGGCTTATCGCAAAACCTTGGTGCGCCAAATCAGCCAGCACGCGCACAGTGAAATCGTGGGCATGTTGCCAGAGGGCAATTGGATCAGCCGTGCGCCCAGTCTCAAACGCAAAGCCATCTTGATCGCCAAAGTGCAAGACGAGGGTGGGCACGGTTTGTATTTGTACAGCGCCGCAGAAACCTTGGGCACGAGCCGCGATCAAATGCTTGAAGGCCTGCACACGGGCAAAGCCAAATACAGCTCGATATTCAACTACCCCACGCTGAACTGGGCCGATGTGGGCGTGATCGGTTGGTTGGTCGATGGTGCGGCCATCATGAACCAGATTCCTTTGTGCCGCTGCTCTTATGGGCCTTATGCGCGCGCCATGATCCGCGTGTGCAAAGAAGAGAGTTTTCATCAACGCCAAGGCTACGAAGCCTTGCTCGTGATGATGCAAGGCACGGCCGAACAAAAGGCCATGGTGCAAGACGCGGTCAACCGCTGGTGGTGGAAGTGCTTGGCCATGTTTGGCCCGCCCGATGCCGACAGCCCCAACAGCGCGCAAGGCATGCGCTGGGGCATCAAGCGCATCAGCAACGACGATTTGCGGCAAAAGTTTGTCGATGCCACTGTGCCCCAAGCCAAGGTATTGGGCGTGACTTTGCCCGACCCCGATTTGAAATGGAACGAGGCGCGCCAGCAGCATGACTACGGCCAAATTGACTGGGACGAATTTTGGTCCACCGTCAACGGCAACGGGCCTTGCAACAAAGAGCGCTTGGGCGCCAGAGTCAAGGCCTGGAACGATGGCCAATGGGTGCGCGAAGCCGCCATGGCGCACGCCCAAAAACAAGCACAACGCAGCATTCAGGAGGCCGCATGAGCAGCAACACAAGCACCAGCACGAACGCAACAGCAACCCCTTCTGCCGCCCTCAAAGAGTGGCCTTTGTGGGAAGTTTTTGTGCGCAGCAAACAAGGTTTGGAGCACAAGCACTGCGGCAGTTTGCACGCATCGGATGCGCAGCATGCATTGCAAATGGCGCGCGACGTTTACACACGCCGCCAAGAAGGTGTGAGCATTTGGGTGGTGCAGTCGGCCTCCATTGCCGCCAGCCAGCCCGATGACAAAGCGGAATTTTTTGAGCCCTCGGGCGACAAGGTTTACCGCCACCCAACTTTCTATGAAATTCCTGATGCAGTAGGGCACATGTGATGACCAGTGCATTGCCCACCGACTATCTGCTGCACCTGGCCGACAACGCCTTGGTGCTGGGCCAACGCAACGCCGAGTGGTGCGGGCACGGGCCAGCGCTTGAAGAAGACATCGCCTTGTCCAACAACAGCTTGGACTTGATTGGCCAAGCCCGCTTGCTCTACCAAGCAGCGGCCGCGCAAATTGGCGGGGGCGCCAGCGAAGACAGCTTGGCCTACTTTCGTGATGTGCCTGATTTTAAAAACTACACCTTGCTCGAGCTGCCGCACAACGCGCCATTGGCCAGCACCTCGGCCAGCGACCGTGACTTTGCCACCACCGTGGTGCGCAACTTTTTATTCAGCGCTTGGATGGTTTTGGTTTGGGACCGTTTGCAGCAATGCGAGCACCCTGAATTGGCTGCGATTGCAGCCAAATCCGTGAAAGAAGTGCGCTACCACCTGCGCCATTCGCGCGACTGGCTACTGCGCTTGGGGGACGGCACGACAGAGTCTCAAGCCCGCGTGCAAGCCGCCGTGAATCACTTGATGCCGTACACGCAAGAATTTTGGAGCCACAGCGTTTATGAAACCCAAGCAGCGCAAGTCACGGGCTTGGACACGCTGTCTTTGCGAATCGATTGGGATCAAATTGTGGCAGCTGCTTTAAGCGAAGCCACTTTGACGCGCCCTGCTGCCGGCGGCTTTGTGACCACGGGCAAACAAGGTTTGCACTCCGAACATTTGGGCTTTTTATTGGCCGAGATGCAAAGCTTAACGCGTGCGCACCCTGAGGCTGTTTGGTGAACGCTCAAATTGCCCGCGCTTGGGACTTGTTAGAAGTCTTGACGGACCCGGAAATTCCTGTGGTCACCTTGCGTGAGCTTGGCATTTTGCGCGATGTGCGCGAGGGCCCTGAGGGCTTGGACGTGGTCATCACGCCGACCTACAGCGGCTGTCCAGCCATGAGCCAAATTCAAGACGATGTGCAAAGCTGTTTGCAGCAAAGCGGCATTGCCGCGCGCGTGATCACGCAGCTGGCACCCGCATGGACCACCGATTGGATGAGCCCAGAGGCCAAAGACAAATTGCGCGCTTACGGCATTGCGCCGCCGCACGCTTGCCCCAGCCCCTCAGGCAGCGTGGTTCAATTTGCTGCGCGCAGCGCACGCCACCCCGCTGGCAGTGAACTGCTTGCCGTGGCCTGCCCGCAGTGTCAGTCGCTCAACACCACTGAGACTTCTCACTTTGGCTCGACGGCATGCAAGGCGCTTTACAGGTGCCTTGATTGCCTAGAGCCCTTTGACTATTTCAAACCTTACTGAAAACCGCAACATGACGGCACCTCAATTTCACACGCTCACGATTGCGCGCATCACCCCTGAGGCGGCCGGTTCAGTGGCCATCACTTTGCACGTGCCACCCGAATTGCGCAGCACTTTTGATTTCAAGGCCGGGCAATTTTTAACCCTGCGCGCTCAAATCGATGGCGCTGATGTGCGACGCAGTTACTCCATCAGCTCGGCGCCAAGTTTGCTGAAAAACAAAGGTGAATTGGAGCTGGGCATTCGGCCCGTGCAAGGCGGCGTTTTCTCCAACTGGGCCGCCACGCAATTGAAGGCGGGCGACAGCTTGCGCGCCATGCCGCCCGAAGGCCGCTTTGGGGTGCAGCGCCCGCGCGCACTGCACCGGGTGGGCTTTGCCACGGGCTCGGGCATCACGCCCATCTTGTCGATCTTGGCCAGCAGTTTGGAAGAGCAAGCTGACGCTAAATTCACCTTGGTCTATGGCAACCGCAGCATGGACAGCGTCATGTTCAACGAAGCCTTGCAAGACCTGAAAGACCGCCACCCCAGCCGCTTGACGCTGATCCACATTTTGTCGCGCCAAGCACAAGAAGTGCCTTTGCTGGAAGGCCGCATAGACAGCCGCAAAGTGCAAGAAATTTTGACGACTTTGCTGCCGCCTGCCAGCATGGACGAAGTTTTCATCTGCGGCCCTGAGGCCATGATCGAAGCTACTGAAAGTGCGCTCTTGTCTGCAGGCGTTGCGGCCCGCAACATACGCACCGAACGCTTTACTTCACCCACTTTAGAGTCTTTGGCCCCCGATGCGCGCAAGCAAGTGGTGCTGGGGCGCCCCGTGAATGTGGCGGGCGACGTAGCGCTCACAGTGTTGCTTGACGGCAAGTCACACGCCATTCAAATGAGCGCTGCAGACAAAATTTTGGATGTGGCCTTGGCCGCAGGCCTTGATTTACCTTACTCGTGCAAGGGCGGCGTGTGCTGCACCTGCCGCGCCAAAGTCATGCAAGGCAGCGTTGCAATGGAGAAAAATTTCACACTTGAGTCGTGGGAAACCGAACAAGGCTTTGTGCTCAGTTGCCAGTCGCGCCCCACCAGCCAAACAATCACACTCAGTTTTGACGAGCGTTGATTCGCTTTAAGATTTCCAAAGTGCTGGCGCTTTGGTTCATGGTGTAGAAGTGCAATGCGGGAACGCCTGCACTTAGAAGCTGATCACACAAGGCGGTCACCACGTCCAAGCCAAAAGCTTTGATTGAAGCGCTGTCGTCGCCAAAGGCTTGCAAACGAAGGCGTATCCAGCGTGGAATTTCTGCGCCGCAGGCATCCGAGAATCGCATGAGTTGGGTGGAGCTTGAAATCGGCATGATGCCGGGCACCACCGGCACGTCCACACCCAATCGGTGGGCCTCTGCCACAAAACGAAAGTACGCATCGGCGCTGTAAAAATATTGCGTGATGGCTGAATTGGCACCCGCTTTGACCTTGGCTGCAAAGGCCTCTAAGTCAGCCTTTGGCGACTTGGCCTGGGGATGCACCTCGGGGTAGGCGGCCACTTCAATGTGAAAATATTGGCCCGTTTCGGCGCGTATGAAACTGACCAAATCACTGGCGTAGTGAAAAGCCCCGCCCATGCCATAGCCGCTTGGCAAATCACCGCGCAAAGCCACCAAGCGTTTGACGCCCATGGCCTTCAAGGTGGCCAGTTCTTGGCGCACTGAATCGTGGCTTGCGCCGATGCAAGACAGGTGCGACGCGGCTTGCACGCCCTCTTTCAAAATTTGACGCACGGTGCTGAAGGTGCCCTCTTGTGTCGAGCCTCCGGCGCCATAAGTGACCGAACAAAACTCTGGTTTTTGTGCATACAACTGCTGGCGAACAACGCGCAATTTTTCTGCACTTTCAGGTGTTTTGGGTGGAAAAAATTCAAAGCTGATGGATGTCATCTTTCACCGCCTGCACAAAAAATTCACGACTGCCATCGCCGCCTTCAATGGCGCTGTCGTACCAACCCGTCACGCGCAAGCCCAGTTCGGTGCAAGCGGTGCGAATGCGTTTTTCAATCACCGGGTACATGGCCGGGTCTTTGACCAACCCATGTTTGCCGATGTTTTCTGGCTGCAACTCAAACTGAGGCTTGACCAACATCAGCAAGTGCCCGCCTGACTTTAAAAACGGCACAACCCCTGGCAACACCAAGCTCAGTGAGATGAACGAGACATCGCCCACGAGCACATCAAAGCCATCTTGCGCATCGGGTATGCGATCGTCGTCTGGCATCAACTCGCGGGCATTGACGCCCTCGATGCAAATCACGCGCTCGTCCGCGCGCACGCGGGGGTGCACTTGGCCGTGGCCCACATCGATGCCCACCACTTGCGCCGCGCCGTTTTGCAGCAAACATTCGGTAAAGCCGCCAGTGCTCTGGCCCACATCCAAGCAGCGCAGGCCCTGGACCGACAAGCCGCTGCTGCGCAAGGCGCCGGCCAGCTTCAAGCCGCCCCGCGAAACGTAGCGGGACTCGGAGTCGTCCAGTAAAACGAGTTCTGCGTTGTCGGGCACTTCGTCTTTGTTTTTACTCACTTGGCGCCAATCAGCCGAGGCCAGCGCAGAAGCTGGCAGGGCTGAAGGCGGGTTGCGCCACTGCACGCCCGCAGCGATCAGGCGCTGCGCTTGCGAGCGTGACGCGGCCAAGCCGCGTTCCACCAAAAGTTGATCGACGCGCAAAGTCAGGCTTTCAAACGCACAGACGCATCAATAGCGGTATGTGTCGGGCTTGTAAGGGCCTTGCTTGGGCACGCCAATGTAGGCCGCTTGCATGTCAGACAACTCGGTCAGCATGGCACCGACTTTCATCAAATGCAGGCGCGCAACTTTTTCATCCAAGTGCTTGGGCAACACATAAACCTTGCCCACGTCATAGGAGTCTGGGTGGCAGAACAATTCAATTTGCGCAATGGTTTGATTTGCAAATGAAGAGCTCATCACAAAGCTGGGGTGACCCGTGCCGCAGCCCAAGTTCACCAAACGGCCTTTGGCCAACATGATGATGCGCTTGCCATTGGGAAACACGATGTGGTCGACTTGGGGTTTGATTTCTTCCCATGTGTATTTTTCAACCGAGGCAATGTCGATTTCGTTGTCAAAGTGGCCGATGTTGCAAACAATGGCTTGGTTTTTCATCTTCAGCATGTGGTCGTGCGTGATCACGTGCTTGTTGCCGGTGGCCGTGACGAAAATGTCTGCCTTGTCCACGGCGTAATCCATGGTTACCACTCTGTAGCCTTCCATGGCCGCTTGCAGGGCATTGATGGGGTCAATTTCGGTCACCCAAACTTGGGCGCTCAATGCGCGCAGGGCTTGGGCGCTGCCCTTGCCCACATCGCCGTAACCAGCCACCAGGGCCACTTTGCCGGCGATCATCACGTCGGTTGCGCGCTTGATGCCGTCCACCAAAGACTCGCGGCAGCCGTACAAGTTGTCAAACTTGCTCTTGGTCACAGAATCGTTGACGTTGATGGCGCGGAACATCAATGAGCCATTGGCACTCATCTCTTTCAAGCGGTGCACGCCGGTGGTGGTCTCTTCGGTCACACCCAAGATTTGTGCGCTCTTGCGGCTGTACCAAGTGGCGTCTTGCGCCAGTTTGGCCTTGATGGCGGCAAACAAACAAGTCTCTTCTTCGCTGCCAGGGTTGTTGAGCAAGGAGGCGTCTTTTTCGGCCCGTTTGCCCAAGTGCATGAGCAAGGTGGCGTCGCCGCCATCGTCCAAAATCATGTTGGGGCCTTCGCCCTCGGTGTTGGCTGCGCCAAAGTCAAAAATGCGGTGGGTGTAGTCCCAGTAGTCGGTCAGGTTCTCGCCTTTGATGGCAAACACCGGTGTGCCCGCTGCGGCAATGGCTGCGGCTGCGTGGTCTTGCGTTGAGAAAATATTGCACGAGGCCCAGCGCACTTTCGCGCCCAGGGCTTGCAAGGTTTCAATCAGCACAGCGGTCTGAATGGTCATGTGCAAAGAGCCCGTGATGCGCGCGCCTTTCAAGGGCTGCTTGGCGGTAAATTCTTCGCGAATGGCCATCAGGCCGGGCATTTCGGTCTCGGCAATTTTGATTTCTTTGCGGCCCCAATCGGCCAAGCCGATGTCGGTGATGGCGCAATCGGCGCTGTTGACAAAGTCGGCTGTGTTCATGCGTGCGTTCATGGTGTGCTCCAAATGAATGATGACAAACCACTTTTCGAGGGGATAAAAATTAAACTCACCGCACGAAAAGTGGATGAGCGTGGTTGCGAATGTAGATCCCGAGCCTCACGCCCTCGCCAGAAGGGGGACGCTGCAACGCTCCTCGGAATAACGCAAATTATACTTCAAGCTTAGATTCCCCTGGAGCACGATTGACTTACGCCCACGAAACCCGGCGCCGCCGCACCTTTGCCATCATCTCTCACCCCGATGCGGGCAAGACCACGCTGACTGAAAAGCTCTTGCTTTTCTCGGGCGCGATTCAAATTGCAGGCTCCGTCAAAGCGCGCAAAGCCACGCGCCACGCCACCAGCGACTGGATGGAAATTGAAAAGCAGCGCGGCATTTCGGTGGCCTCCTCGGTCATGCAAATGCTCTACCGGGACCATGTGATCAACCTGTTGGACACCCCCGGCCACAAAGACTTCAGCGAAGACACCTACCGCGTGCTCACGGCCGTGGACTCTGCCTTGATGGTGATCGACGCGGCCAACGGCGTTGAAGCGCAAACCCGCCGCTTGATCGAAGTTTGCCGCCAGCGCAACACGCCCATCATCACCTTTGTCAACAAAATGGACCGCGAAGTACGCGATCCGCTGGACATTTTGGACGAGGTCGAGCGCGAACTGGGCATGCCCTGCGTGCCCATGACTTGGCCCGTGGGGCAAGGCAAAACTTTTGGCGGCATCATCAACTTGCGCACCCACGCCATGACGGTGTTTGAGTCTGGCAGCGCACGTTTGCCGCAAGACTTTGAGGCCATGCCCTTGGCCAATGCGCAAGCATTGCTCGCGCGCTTTGGTAACGACTTTGCCACCGCCTTGGACAGCATGGAATTGGCCACTGGCGCCTCGCCCTCCTTTGACCGCGAAGCCTTTTTGGCCGGCAAACAAACCCCCGTGTTCTTTGGCTCGGGCGTGAACAATTTTGGCGTCATGGAAGTGCTCGATGCACTGGTTGACTTGGCACCCCCGCCGCAGCCGCGCACCAGCTCTTGGGTGGTTAACAAGCAAGCGGTGATCAAACAAGTACAGCCCGAAGACAGTGCTTTTTCGGGTGTGGTCTTCAAAGTGCAAGCCAATATGGACCCTTCGCACCGCGACCGCATTGCCTTTGTGCGCATGGCTTCTGGCAAATACACACCAGGCATGAAACTCAAAGTGCAGCGCACCGGCAAAGAGTTGCGCCCCACCAGCGTGGTGACTTTCTTGAGCCAACGCCGCGAAGCGGTGGACGAAGCCTATGCCGGCGACATCATCGGCTTTACCACCCACGGCGGCGTGCAATTGGGCGACACCATCACCGACGGTGCCAACCTGCTCTTCACGGGTCTGCCCTTTTTTGCGCCCGAATTGTTCATGACTGTGATTCTGAAAAACCCACTTCGCACCAAACAACTTCAAGCCGGCTTGGACCAATTGGGTGAGGAAGGCGCGATTCAAGTGTTCAAACCCGAAGTGGGCGGGCCCATGCTGCTGGGCGCGGTGGGGCAATTGCAATTTGAAGTGGTGCAGCACCGACTCAAATCGGAGTACGACTGCGACGTGCGTTTGGAAGGCTGCCAATACACCGGCGCACGTTGGATCACCGCAGATACGCCTGCTGAGCTCAAAGATTTTTGCTACGCTTATCCGCAGCGCATGGCGCAAGACGCCGCCAACACCTTGGCCTATTTGTGCACCTCGCCTTACGACGTGCGCTTGGCGCAAGAGCGGTTTCCTAAAATTCATTTTCACCCGCTGCGTGAGCATGCGGGTTTGTCTTTGGGGTCTGCGGGCTAAACAAGCTGGCCACCCAAAATGCTTTTGACTCGCAGATGAAACCACTCTCATCTTGGCCTTTGAATGCCCGCCAAAACATTGTGGGTGTCTTCACTGACATCGACGACACGCTCACAAGCAAGGGCGCGATCACGCCCGATGCGCTGCAAGCTTTGGGCCATTTGAAAGCCTCAGGCCTCATGGTGATTCCGATCACGGGCCGCCCTGTCGGTTGGAGCTTGCCCTTTGCTTCAAGCTGGCCCATTGATGCTTTGGTTGCAGAAAATGGTGCTGTGGCGCTTTTGCCTGATGGCAGTCGGCGTTATCAACAAGACGCGACCACGCGCCAACAGAACTTTGCGCGCATGCAAAGCATTGCCGCGCAAGTTGTGCAGCAAGTGCCAGGCTGCGTCATGGCGCAAGACTCACCTGGGCGCGAGACCGACATTGCGTTTGACCACAGTGAGTTTCATCACTTGTCTTCTGCCCAAATTGATGCCGCTCTGGGCATCTTGAAAAGTCAAGGCATGACCGCCACCGTCAGCAGCATTCACATCAATGCATGGTTTGGCAACCACAACAAATGGGAAGGCGCGCGTTGGATTTTCAAGGAATTAACTGGCCGAGATTTATCACAAGAGCTCGATCGTTGGGTCTATGTGGGCGACTCCACCAACGACCAAGTCATGTTTGAGCATTTTTCGCACAGCGTCGGGGTGGCCAATATTCGCAGGTTTGAGAAAGACCTGGTGCATTTGCCCGAGTATGTGGCGCTGGGCGATAGGGGTGCTGGCTTTGCTGAGATGGCGGCTTTAATTCTGCCTATTCCGAACTGATCGGTACCGCATACCCATGTTTTTTCAGCAAGGCTGACTTGCGCGCTTGCGCCAAGTCTTCAACCACCATTTCTTTGCACATTTCTTGCACCGTGATCTCTGGCGTCCACCCCAGCAATTTTTTGGCCTTGCTCGGGTCACCCAGCAGGGTTTCAACCTCAGTCGGCCTGAAGTAGCGTGGGTCAATTTTCACCAGCACATCGCCCACCTTCAGGGCTGGCGCTTTGTCACCTTCAATGGCCGCCACCACGGCGCTTTCATTGACGCCTTGACCTTCAAAACGCAAACGCAAACCCAACTCCTGAGCAGACCATTCAATGAATTGCCGCACACTGAATTGCACACCTGTGGCAATGACAAAATCATCTGGTTTTTCCTGCTGCAGCATCATCCACTGCATGCGCACATAGTCCTTGGCATGGCCCCAGTCACGCAAGGCGTCTAAATTACCCATGAACAAGCATTGCTCCAATCCTTGCGCAATGTTGGCCAAGCCCCTGGTTATCTTGCGCGTGACAAAAGTTTCGCCCCGTCGTGGGCTCTCATGATTGAATAAGATCCCATTGCACGCATACATGCCGTAGGCCTCGCGGTAATTCACCGTGATCCAATAGGCATAGAGTTTGGCCGCTGCATAGGGGCTGCGGGGGTAAAACGGTGTGGTTTCTTTTTGCGGGGTTTCTTGCACCAAGCCATACAACTCCGAAGTAGATGCTTGGTAAAACCGTGTCTTCTTCTCTAACCCCAAAATTCGGATGGCCTCGAGCAACCTCAAAGTGCCCAAACCATCTACATCAGCGGTGTACTCTGGACTCTCGAAACTGACAGCCACGTGCGATTGAGCGCCCAGATTGTAAATTTCGTCGGGCTGTGTTTCTTGAATAATGCGTATTAAATTGCTGGTGTCTGACAAGTCGCCATAGTGCAGTTTGAAGCGTGAATTTTCCGCATGCAGATCTTGGTAGATGTGGTCTACCCGCTGCGTGTTAAAGGAGCTGGCACGTCGTTTGATACCGTGAACCACATACCCTTTTTCCAAAAGCAATTCAGCCAAGTAGGAGCCATCTTGTCCGGTCACTCCGGTGATCAAAGCCACTTTAGGGCGGTTGTTTGCGGTCAATTTATTCACGGTTTTCAACTTTCAAAAATTCCGCATACGCAGCATGCAAGCCCTCTTGGAGGCCAACCTTCGCATGCCACCCCAGTGCGTTCAATCTGCTGCTGTCCATCAGTTTTTGAGGTGCGCCATCAGGCCGAGAAGCGTCAAAAGAAATTTTGCCTGAATAGCCGACCACCTGGCCAACCAATAGGGCAGCTTGAGCAATGCTCACATCAGATCCAAAACCAACATTGATGTGCCCCTGCATGGGCAAGGTGTGCTTGGCATAAACAGCATGGCTTAAATTCATCACATGCACGCTGGCCGCGGCCATATCGTCGACATACAAGAATTCTCGCTTGGGTGTGCCAGTGCCCCAAATCAAGACTTCTGGCAAGCCGGCCATCTTGGCCTCATGAAACCTTCGAATCAAACCGGGCAATACATGCGAGTTTTCTGGATGGTAATTATCACCAGGGCCGTATAAATTGGTTGGCATCACGCTTCGGTAGTCCACACCGTGACTGGCGCCATATTGGCGGTTATAGCTTTCGCACAACTTAATGCCTGCAATCTTGGCAATGGCGTAGGGCTCGTTGGTGGGCTCGAGCAGCCCCGTTAACAGGCAAGACTCGGCCATGGGCTGCGCAGCCAAGCGCGGGTAGATGCAACTGGAGCCCAAAAACAAAACCCGTTTCACACCGTTTCTGAAAGCAGCCTCAATCACATTGGCCTGCACCATCAGGTTGTCATAAATAAAATTGGCTGGAAATGTGTTGTTGGCATGAATACCCCCCACACGCGCCGCTGCCATGTAAACTTGATCGGGCTTTTCATGCGCAAAAAAAGCGTTCACCGCGGCTTGATTGATCAAGTCCAACTCTGCCCGCGTTCGGCACACAATGGATCTCTGAGGGTGCCCCAAAGCCAACAGATGTCGAACGATGGCCGAACCCACCATGCCGTTGTGGCCAGCCACATAGATTTTGGGCTCGGTGTTCATGTTGTTGGATGCCTGTGGATCTCAGCGCCTGCTAGAGCTGGCTGAAGTTTAAGCAGAGCGGCCATAGCTGTCTTCTAAACGCACGATGTCGTCTTCACCCAAATAGCCTCCAGACTGCACCTCTATCATCTCCAGCATGACTTTGCCGGGGTTGCTTAATCGGTGCACCTCACCAATGGGGATGTAAGTGGACTGGTTTTCTGAGAGCAAAAACGTTTCTTCACCGCGTGTGACTTGCGCCGTGCCTGCCACCACAATCCAATGCTCTGCTCGGTGGTGGTGCTTTTGCAAGCTCAGAGATGCGCCAGGTTTAACGCCTATGCGCTTGACCTGGAAACGCTCGCCTGTGTCTACGCTGTCGTACCAACCCCACGGCCGGGCCACCTTGCGGTGCGAGACAGCCTGAGTGCATTTTTGAGATTCCAAAAGGTTGACCACCTCTTTAACCCGCTCAGCTTGGTCTCGATGGGCCACCAACAAAGCATCTGGCGTGTCAATGATCAGAAGGTTCTCTGTGCCCAAGGCCACCACTGTTCGATAGGGGGCGTGCACATAAGTTTCATGTGCGCCCAACAGCACACCTTGACCCACTACACGATTGCCACTTTCATCTGGCGCACTTAAGTCAGCCACAGCGTTCCAGCTGCCCACATCGCTCCACTGCCCCATAAAAGGCAGCACCACCACATTGCTGTGCTGCTCCATGACGGCGTAATCAATGCTTTGGGATCTGCAAGCGATAAAGGCCTTTTCTTGCGGCCGGACAAACACTTGGCCGCCCATGCCTGTTTCTTGCGCTGCGTCTTGCATAGCCTCTTGGCAACTGCGCAAAATGTCTGGGGCATGCAAGCCCAATGCGTCAAGCAAAGTTTGCGCGCTGACCAAAAAGATGCCTGCATTCCAAAGTACATCGCCCGTCAGCAGCAATTTTTGTGCGCTTGGAGCGTCGGGTTTTTCGATAAAGCGAGCGACTTGGCGGGCACCATCAGGGCGCTGTGCTCCTTGCTGAATGTAGCCATACGCAGTGCTAGGAAAACTTGGCATGACCCCAAAAGTAACCAGTGCTCCTGCCTTGGCAGCAGCAGCGCCGTGCTGCACTGTTTCAATGAAAGCTGAGGCATCAGGGACATGGTGATCGGCTGGGCAAAAAAGCAGCAGGTCTGAGGGCAAGCCACTCTTCATGCACTGCAGTGCGCCGATGGCCATGGCAGCTGCCGTGTTGCGCGGTACGGGTTCGAGCAATACAGCCCCTTGCGCACGGGCCGCTTGCAGGCAATCTGTGACCAAAAACCGGTGCTCATCCGAGGCCACGCAAAGCACCTCGGAGCCCAACCCCGACATGCGCTCCAACGTGAGTTGCAACAAACTTTTGTTGCCCACAAGAGGTACGAACTGTTTGGGAAAACTTTTGCGGCTCAAAGGCCACAGCCGAGTACCCGAGCCGCCACACAAAATAATGGGAGTGATCTTCAATTTGGCCAATCCTGATGCGAAAGATTGCAATTATGCCGTGCCTTGCAGGGTCACAAAATTACAAACCTCTCACTCCCGATTCATCACCGTGATGCTGATGCGCCGATTGCGCGGGTCTTTGGGGTCGCTGGGGTTGTAGGGCGCGGTATCGGCAACGCCCTCGATCTTGGCAAAGCGGTTTTCTTTGATGCCTTTTTTCTCAATGATTTTGCGCGTTTCTTCCGCCCGCTCTGCCGACAAAGACCAGTTGTTGCGGTCGGCCGTGTTGGCAAAGGCTACGCTGTCGGTGTGTCCCCGAATGGCCACTTTGTTGGGCATGGCCGCCAGTGTTTTGGCCACTTCGGCCAGCAATGCTTGCGCCCTGGGCGTCATGGTGGTGGTGCCCAGCCCGAACATGGCAAAGTCTGCTTTGTCGATGATCTCGATGCGAAGCCCGTCTTTGTCTTTGGCAAATTGAACTTGGTCTTTCAAATTGTCCAATTTGGGATTTTTGGCCAAGCTTTCTTTGATTTCTTTTTCTAGCTTTTCAAAGTTGGCTTTGTCTGCAGCTTCTGCTTCTTTTTTGCCTTTGTTCTCGCCGTCTTGCCCAGACTCCTTGCTGTCTGCGCCTTTGGGAGAAGGATCGTTTTCTGTGGGGCCGCCCTGCGAGCGCGGGGTCACCATGTTGAGCAGGCCGGTTTGTTTGGCGGAGAAGGGGAAGCCTTCGGTGTCGATCACCGAGCTGCCGCCCAACATGCCGTCGGAGCCAGCCAGCTTGCCCATGGTCACATTGCTTTGAGACGTGGGCTTGAAATAATCGGCAACGCTTTTGCGTTGGTCGGCGTTGGAGGCACCCAGCAGCCACATCAACAAGAAGAAAGCCATCATGGCGGTCATCATGTCGGCCAGGGCAATTTTCCATGCACCCCCGTGTGCGCCGCCGTGGCCATCGTCCATGATTTTTTTGATCACGATGGTGGGGGCCACCACCGTTGGCGCGTCTTCCGCAGCCACATCTGGAATCAAAGGCGCAGCTTCAGCTTCGGCAGTAGCCTCAGGGCCAGCTGGCGCCAAAGCCTCGGCCACTGGCGCAGGGGCCGGTGGCGCTTTGGGTACAACCACCGGTGGTGGTGCTTCAGCAACTGCGTCTTCAGCCATCTTTAAGCGCCTCGCATGCCGTCAAAGACTTCGGCAAAGCTGGGTTGGTTGTGGTGGCTGATGCTCACGCGAGCGGCCTCAATGATCAAAGGCATGGGGTGGCCATGCATGGTGCCAATGATGATTTGTTTCACCACTTTGAAAATTTCTGATTCTTCTTCGATGATCTGCCCCAGGCGCGAGGCCATGGGCTCGACCAAGCCGTAAGCCATGAACACGCCTAAGAACGTGCCCACCAAAGCGCCACCAATCATGGCGCCCAAAACGGCTGGCGGTTGGTCAATCGCGTCCATGGTTTTAACCACGCCCATCACGCAAGACACAATACCCAAAGCAGGCAAAGCACCTGCCAAAGTGGCCAACGCCGTTTGTGGTTTCAGCGCACCATGGTGGTGGGTTTTGATCGATTGGTCCATCACCTCTTCAACCGCATAAGGGCTCAGGTTGCTGGACGAAACCACCATCAAGCGCACGGTGTCCGTTATCAAGTGCAGCAAAGCGTGGTCGTGCAAAATTTTGGGGTATTCGCCAAAGATGGCGCTGGCCTCTGGGTTCTCAATGTGCGCCTCCAGCGCCACAGCACCTTCAACCTTGAGCGTCTTCATGATCTTGGCAACCACAAAGATGGTGCTCAAGTAATCGGCCTTGTGATAGGCCGGCCCTTTGAACACTTTGCCCATGCCGGCCATAGCACCTTTGAAAATTTCCATGCTGTTGCCCACCAGCATGCCCGCAATGCCAGCGCCCAAAATACACATGATCTCCAGCGGCGCGGCGTGAATGAAAGGCGCCAACGAGCCGCCGTGCAGAAGATAACTTCCAAACACAGAGACCATCAAAACCACTAAACCAATAATAGGTACCATTGCTATCTCCAAAAACGGCTAAACGGGCGGCCAGAGGAACACCCCTGTGCATCGCCCGTTAACTTGTCAAACTCAAATTGTTGCCGTCTGCCCGCGCAGGCGTTCAATGCATCACGAGCATCGAAGCGCCAGCGGCATTCCCAGCATTGGGCAACAAATTGGGTACATCGCGCCAAGCTTGGCGAATATCACTCATCAGGGTCTGCACTTCTTGCAGCACTGTCAAATCATTGTGGGCGTTCACAAACACCAAACGGCGTGTGACATAACTGTACAACTCGTGCAAATTGCGGGCCAAGTCGCCGCCTTTGTCCAAGTCCAAAGCAGCTTGCAAACCGATCACAATGCGACCGGCGCGAACCAAGCTTTTATTTTTGTCTTCAATGGCGCTGCGCTCAATGTGACCGCGGGCAGTGACCAGGCTGTCAATCAGGCCGTCAAACAGCATCTGAATCAGCTCGACTTTGTCGGCCACCATGGCTTGTGAGGTTGTGTTGCCTTCGCCGTAGCTTTCCATGGCTTTGAAATGTAATCTCATGATGTCGTACTCCTTTTGATCCAGACACTGCTGGTATCGGAGGTTCAACATGAAACTTGAGGGCGCACGAGCCAAAAGACCGGCTTTGGCCAAAGAAAAAGCAGAAACGGCGGAAATGTGGGCTGTTTGCATGCTCAAGCCCGACCTGCGCGTGTTTTAGGCGCATTCAAAGGTTCAACTTTCAAGGTGGTGCGCAGCTTTTTCACAACAGCGGTCAACAACTGGCTCACGCGCGATTCGGTCACCCCGAGCACTTCACCAATTTCCTTCAAGTTGAGTTCTTCAACATAATACAAATTCATTAACAATTGATCGCGCTCGGGCAAATCAGAGATGGCACCTGTCAGCACCCCCATGAACTGCTCGCGCTCCACAATGACTTCAGGCTGCTGGGAGGCGTCTGTGGCAATGCTCATCACCTCTTCGGTGACCACCTCCATCGAATAAGTCTCAAAGCGCCGCGCTTGCGTTCGCTCTTTTTGAAACAATTCGATGTCCTTGCCCATGTGATCGGCCAATTCGCCCTGTGTGGGCGTTCTGCCCAGATCTGCTGCCAACTCGTGGGTGGCTTCGCTGTGCGATTTGTTGATGGCCACGGCCGAGCGCGGCAAAAACGACAAGCGGCGCACTTCGTCCAAAATTGCACCACGCACCCTGCTGTGCGCAAAGTTTTCAAATTCCAGGCCCTTGACAGGGTCATAAGCCCGAGCTGCCTCCAGCAAACCGATCATGCCCACCTGAATCAACTCGTCCAACTCCATGAAGGGGGGCAAGCGAACTTTAAGGTGCAAAGCAACGCGCTTGACCATGCCCAAATGGGCCATGACCAAGGCTTCGCTGTTGTTTTGTACCTCTTCGTACAGACGGGTGGATGTGGCCATTTTTCAGCTGATGGTTTTAACCCAACGCTCGACAAAAAACTGCAAGCCGCCAGAGGCTTCTAAATCGGGCGGCAATTGGGCCGTGACTTTGGCCAAACGGCGAAAGTCGCGCGAAGCCGCACTGGTGGGCGCGAACTCCAGCACGGGCTGGTATTTTTTATGTGCCATCAAAATCATTTCGTCATTTTCAATGGAGTCCAAATAGCGGATCGAGCGGTTCAAAAAGCGCGCGCACACTTTGTTGATGCGCTCAAACAATTGAAAACCTTCTTGGGCGCTGCCAACCCCGTTGGGGATCAAATAAATTTCATCCAGACCGTAGTCTTGGATCATCACTTTGATGGTGCCATAAGCATCTGCAATGGAGGAGGGGTCATCGCGCACCACCACAAAACGCCTGTTGCAAGCGGCCATGAATGATAAGACAGAAGGGGAAATCCCTGCTGCCATGTCCACAATCAAATAATCAACAGATTCTTCCAGCGAGCTAAAGGCTTGCACGATGCGCGCTGCGCCCATGTCGTCCAAAGCGGCCATTTCTTGCCGCCCTGAACTGCCAGGCACCAAGCGCACACCTTGGCGCGTGGTGACAATGATTTCTTTGAGCGTTTTATCGCCACTTAAAAAATCACTCAAGTTGTACGGGCAGCGGCAACCCATGGCAATTTGTGCGTTGGCCAAGCCCATGTCGGCGTCAAACAACATGACGCGCTTGCCCAGCGCTTGCAGTGCGACCGCCAAGTTCACGGAGACCGTGGTTTTACCCACACCCCCTTTGCCACTGGCGATGCCGATAACCTGTGTTTGACCCGTTTTATCCATGCGCGACCATCTTTGTTGCTGTTGACGTCCACGCCGGTGGCATGAAACTGCTGATATGGGACGCATTAGACCCGAAAGTATCGGCTTGCGGCATCAATTTAGAGATCGCCAAGTCCACCAGCAAGTCGGGGGTCATGTGTGTGACGGCTTGATCAATGCTTTGTGAGTGGCTCGCCACCGACAAAGCTGCACCCAGGGTGTCGTTGCTCAAAAACTGAAGCAAAGGCCAAGGGGCGCTGGATTCGTCTAATTTGGTCAGCATCAAACTGCGCCAAGCCAAACCAGGCTCAGACAAAATGCGGCGCAAAGTCACGCTGGAGGCGTCTAGGGGCAACACAGCGTGCAAATCACAATCGGCGTAAACCGCCAGAATGTCAATCAAACGCTCGGTCATTTGCACGCCAGCGGTGTCAATCAACACCAAAGGCCGGTTGGACAATTGCGCCATCACTTGGCTCAGATTTTCGACATCTGCAGCGCGGTAGCAGTCCACATGAATTTGGCTGCAAAGGGTTTGAATTTGCTGCCAAGCGCCCGCTCGCTCGTCTTGAAAAGACACCACCGCCACGCTGGCATGGCCATGGGCTTGGGCAATCTGCTGGGCCCAGCGCAGGGTCATCAATGTCTTGCCTGAACCCGAAGGGCCAGCCAACGCATGCACGCCTTTGCTGGCAAATTCTTGTGTCTCGCAGTTCAAGTTGCACAGCAATTGTTGGCGTAAACTTTCTTGAGCTTGAGCCAAACTGGCGCTGTCTTTCAAACCTTCTAAGAGCAAAGTGCGCAGCGCTGTGGGCACAGCCGCTTCAGACAAAGCCGTGACCAAAGGCTGCAATTGCTCGGGCCAACTTTGTTGGCTCTGCCATGCAGAAGTTTGCTGGCTCAAGCGAATTTGATGGCGCAAGGCCGAGAGCTCTTCCATCACCAATGAGACGATTTCTTTGCCCCTGACATCTTCGCGAACTTGTTCGGTGGGGGTCAAAGGGGCCGCTGCTGGCCGCGGCGCAGGCGTCAGGACTTGTTGCAAATGTGCGTCAAACGCATGGGTTTTAACATGCGCAATGGCAGCAGCCATCGTGGAGGCCGCTGCCGCAGGCGAGGCAGGCACAGGCGAGGCACCCAGCTCCAACTGCGTGATCTCTTCTTGCTCGTCGTCGACTTCCAGCGTTGCTTCTGCCAATTCCAGGGCCACCACCAATTCAGTTTGCCCGCCCATTCGGTGGTTGGAGATGATCAGCACATCGGGGCCGTACAAAGCCATGGCTTTTTCGGTTGCGCTGCGCGTGTCAGGGGCTAATATGCGTTTGAGTTCCATGGCGTGCTTAATTCTATAGTCAGTCGGTGAAAAACTTAGCGGGTCTCAGCGTGAACGGTGTGAACCACCTTGACGCTTTGATCGTCGGGGATCTCGCTGTAAGACAACAAGGTCAAATCATTGACGCGGTAGCGCACAGCCTTGGACAGCCAAGGGCGTATCGCGGGGGACACCACCAACACAGCAGGGTGACCCATTTCTTCTACAGCGCGCGCGCCTTCGCGCAATGCGGTGAACAATCTCTCGGCCAAGCCTGGCTCGATCGCCAAGTTTTGACCCGGCGCTGTTTGCTGCAACACGTTGTGCAGCAACTGCTCTAAGTTAGGATCCAGCGTCATGACCGACAAGCCACTGGCGTCGTCCACCAAGCTTTGCACAATCATGCGGCCCAGTTTGGGGCGAACCAAAGATGTCAATTGATCGGGGTCTTGCGTGCGGCTGGCCACTTCAGACAAAGTTTCTGCAATGGTGCGCATGTCGCGAATGGAGACCGATTCGTTGAGCAAGTTTTGCAAGGTGCGCGTGACCACGCCCAAGGACAATTTGCCCGGCACCAAGTCTTCCACCAACTTGGGTGATTTGGCTGCCAGTTTGTCGAGCAACTGCTGCACTTCGTCGTGGCTAAGCAAGTCAGAAGAGTTGTCGCGCAAGACTTTGTTCAAGTGGGTGGCCACTGCGGTGCTGGCATCCACCACCGTGTAGCCCAATGTGCGAGCCATGTCGCGCTGCGAAGGCTCGATCCACACGGCTTCCAAACCAAATGCTGGCTCGCGGGTGGCTTGACCTTCCAAGGGGCCGTAGACCTGGCCGGGGTTGATCGCCAACTCACGGCCAACTTTGATTTGGCCTTTGCCGCGCACCACGCCTTTGAGCACGATGTGATAAGCGTCAGGGTCGATCGTCAAGGCATCACGAATGCGAACGGGTTGGACCAAAAAGCCCAATTCAGCCGAGAGTTTTTTGCGCACGCCTTTGACTCGGTTCATCAACTGGCCGCCCGTTTCTGGGTTGACCAAGGGGATCAAGCCGTAACCAATTTCAAGGCCGATCAAGTCGACTTGGTCAACATCGTCCCAATCCAATTCTTTGGGCTCTTCCAGCGCGGCTTGCGCGGCTTGTTCAGCTGGCGTGCTCACCGGTGCATCGAGTTTTTGCGTGATGCGCCAAGCCAATCCGGCAGAGGCCAAAGCCAAAGTCAAGAAGACCAGGTGCGGCATGCCGGGCACCAAGCCCAAAATGGCCAAGATGGCCGCTGACATGTACAAAGCTGTGGGGTTGGCCAACTGTGTGGTGGCCTGCTCGGTCATGGACTCGGAGGTCGTGACGCGTGTGACGATGATGGCTGTGGCCAGTGACAAGAACAAAGAGGGGATCTGCGCGACCAAGCCGTCGCCAATGGTCAACAAGGTGTAAATGCGCCCTGCATCGCCCAAAGACAAATTGTGCTGGCCTACGCCGATGGCCAAACCACCGATCAAGTTGATGACCAAAATCAGCAAGCCGGCCACAGCGTCACCGCTGACAAATTTGGAGGCACCGTCCATGGAGCCGAAAAAGTCGGATTCTTGAGAGAGCTCTTCGCGGCGTTTTTTGGCGGTGTCTTGGTCGATCACACCGGCGTTCAAGTCTGCGTCAATCGACATTTGCTTGCCTGGCATGGCGTCCAATGTGAAGCGAGCGTTCACTTCTGATACACGACCAGCACCTTTTGTCACCACAATGAAGTTGATGATCATCAAAATTGCAAAAATGATGAAACCCACCACGTAGTTGCCACCAATCACGAACTCGCCAAAGGCCGCCACAACTTTGCCCGCAGCCTCATGGCCTTCATGGCCACTGACCAAGATCACCCGGGTGGAGGCCACATTCAAGCCCAAACGCAGCATGGTGGCAAACAACAAGACCGATGGGAATGAGGAGAACTCCAAGGGCTTGCGCGTGCCGATGGCAATCATGATGATCAGCAAACTGCAAGCAATGTTGAAGGTGAACAATATGTCCAAGAGCAATGCCGGCAAGGGCACCACCAGCATGGCCATGATCAGCAACACGAGCGCGGGCAAGCCCAGACCGGTGTAGTCGAATTTGGCCAGGTTCTGTCGAACCGTTGACAGGGTCAAAGTGCTCATGTGTGGCTTTTAGGGCTTAGTTTGCTTAAATAGCGGGGTTTAAACGTCATATTTCTCAAAGTGCAACTGGATCAGCAAGGTCCATGCCACACGCAAAGCCGACACAAACCGGTGGCAAAGCATGACCTGTCACGGTTTTTGCTAATACAAGGCACACCCCCGGCAATTTGCCGCGTGTTTTTTGACCAATGAACATGGAAACAACATGGACGCCAACTTGATTTCTTCATCCGCCCCAAGCGCCAACCCCTTGTCTTTAGGGGCTAGCACAGCCAGTTCGGGGGTGGACGCCACCCTTGCAAGCCCCATGAATGGGCAAGAATTTGCAGGCCTGATGCGAGACATACTGAACAGCACCGGGCGGCAAGATGTTGCCGCTTTGGGTGCCGATGCGGCCGCTAACGGCCTTCAAACCACCGCACTGGGCGAGCAATTTGCCGTTATCACTTCAGCCACACCGCTGCCTGACGCTTCGAGTTTGGCCGCCTTCGCACGCGCCCAAGGCTTGGGTGAAGGTGCTGTCAAAGCACTGTTTGGTGAATTGGCCCCTGACGCAACGGCCTTGACTGCAGCGCCCATGGTCAACTTGGACGCTGCCAGCATGCTTTCAGCCCAAGCCTTTGGCTGGAACCCCTTGGCAGCGGGCCTGCCGCAAGCCCCTACCACCTTGACCACCCCCACCTTGACCACCACCGCCTTGGCCGCAGGGCAAGCATCCACGGCCAGCCTTGTGACATCGGCCGCCACCCTGGGTTGGCTCAGCGCGCACCCCAGTGCAGCACCTGGGACAGTAGCACCCGCCCCCGCCATATCAACAGCCCCTCAAGTAGCCGACCTGAACCAGCTATTAGACAGTGCCGGCGCCACAGCCGTGTTGCAAAGCTTGCCGCAAACCAACGCCTTGGGGGGACTTGCCCCGCTGGCCAACCCCAGCGCCATTCCCACTTTAAGTGAAGCCCCGCCTGAGCTGGGCCCCTTGGACGCCATGCGCATGCGCTTGGTGCCAGCCTGGGAAGCCATGACGCGCCAACTCTCTAAATTAACGGGCAGTGAGCAGAGCACCACTTGGGCCAACTTGATGACCAGCAATTTAGAAGGCCTGGGCAAGAAATCAGCCGCAGAGCAAGCGCCTTTAGACTTGGGCGCCACGGACATTGGGTCAGCAGCCAACATGGACGTGGATTTAGGCTTGGCTTTGGCCAACGCTTTGTCTGACGGCAGCACCGCTACCCCCTTGAACGCCGGGGACAACACCCGCGCACCGACCAGCTTAGCGGCCATTGCCAACAGTTCCATCAGCGCCACGGGTATTCATACAGCTTTAACAGATCGGGCCGAACAAATTCAACAATTAGCCAATAAACTAGGCCAAGCATTGGGTGAACGCCTGCAAGAGCAAATGGAACGAGGACAATGGCGCCTTGAACTCAAACTCAACCCAGGTCATTTGGGACAGATTGATGTGGAACTTGACATGCATGCGGGCGGTTTGGACGCTTTGTTCAAGACCGACAATTTACTGACCCGAGAGCTGATTACACAAGGAATGTCTAAATTAAAAGACAGTTTGGCCCAAGCAGGCATGGCAGTTGCTGATGTATGGGTGAACAGCGAAAGCAGAGGCGAATCTGGCGGAAAACCGACACCATCGCAAACTGGAGCCCCTGATTCTCAAAGAATCAACTCTGGTAGCGAGACAACAAGCGTCGTCAACCGCGTACAAGACAAGCGATCAGCCGATGCTTGGGACACTTTGGCTTGATGCACAAGCATCAAGGGTGTGAAAATATTCATTTTAGAGGTGCCATATGGCCGAAGAAGCACAAGAAGTAGCAGTCGAAGAGAAGCCGAAGAAACCCATGCTCAAAATTATTTTGGGTGTGGTCGGTTTGATCGTGTTGCTGGTCATCGTGGTGTTTGCCACTTTGTTCATGTCAGGATTTTTCAATCCCAAGCCCGTGATTGACCCTGACCACGCCGAAGCCGACGCAGGTCACGGCGCACCCGCTGACGCGCACGGTAAAAAGGCCGATGGCAAACCGGGTAAAAAAGCCAAAGACTCTCCGGAGTTAGCGCGCTTTGAATACACTTACATGCAAGTCGAGCGCGAGTTTTTGGTCAACGTGAGTGGCTCACGCAAAGTCATGTCGGTTCAGATTGCAGTCATGACACACTACGACGAACGCGTTTTTGAAAATGTGAAAAAGCACGAATTCGCTTTGCGCTCGGCGATCATGGATGTGATGCGCCAAACGCAAGAGCCCGATTTGACCAAACCCGAATTCCGCAAAGACTTGGCGCAAAAAATTCGTGACGCCATGAACACCTTGCTCGAAAAATTCGAAGATTTCGGTGGCATTGAAGACGTGTATTTCACCAATTTCATTGTTCAATAATCGACCCTTTGAAAAAACTTTGAGCTGACATGGCCACTTCATTACTGACCCCCGAGGAACTCTCCACACTGGCCGAAGCGGTGATGGACGGCTCGATCCCCGTGGACACTGGGTTCAACACCGCCGCGCGCGTCAAACGCTACGACTTGGCCAGCGAGGACAGCAACCTGGGCGTGAATGTCGGCTCGATCGACATGATCAACGAGCGCTTCATTCGGGTGTTTCGGTTGGGCCTGCTTGAAATGCTGCGCACCAGCCCCAAGGTCAACGGCACACAAGTTCAAATTTTGCGTTTTGGCGATTACCTCAAAACATTGAAAGCGCCCTTGTCGGTCAACGTCATTCGCATGAGCCCGCTGCGCGGAAACTCCTTGGTGATGATCGACCCCACGGTGGTGTTCAGCTCGCTGGACAGTTTCTTTGGCGGCTTTGGCCGCGGCGTGGGTGACCTGCCGCCTGGGCGTTTGTTCACGCCCACCGAATCGCGCATCATCAACATGATTTTGGACGTCTTTTTCAAAGCTTTGAAAGAAGCTTGGGCCCCCGTGTTGCCTTTGGATTTTGAATTGGTCAGCTCCGAGATCAACCCCCAGTTTGCACAAATTGCCGACGAAAATGATTTGGTTATCTTGACCCGCTTTGAGGCCGAAGGCAATATTGACGCCCAAGGTTTCGTTGACTTGGTCTACCCCTATGCTTCACTCAAACCGATTCGCGAATTGCTGCGCAGCCGCGTGCAATCGGGCGACGGCAATGACGAGTCTGACAAAAAATGGCGCGATGAACTGGGCGACGCCGTGGACAGCGCAAGCTTAGAAATCCGCGTTTTGATGGGCCACATCGATTCTTCATTTGGCGAAATTGAATCCATGCAAGAGGGAGATATTTTGTTCTTCAAAAAACCCGAACACGCCCGCCTGCTGGTCAATGGACTGCCCGCTTTCGACGCACAAGTTGGCATCTTGGGCGCGCAAACTGCCGTACAAATAGAGCGAGCCTGCATTCCAGGCTTGCAATGATTTTTTCAGGAAAATGACATGACAGACACTCACGCCGACTCCACATTAGACGCACCCGCATTGACCGATGCCACCAAAGGCAAGATCGATTCGGAAGTGCTGCAAAACATCACCGTCACCTTGTCGATTGAAGTCGGCCGGGCCATGATCAAAATTCGTGACCTGATGCGCTTGACCCAAGGCAGTGTGGTTGAACTTGACCGCATCGCAGGCGAACCCCTGGATTTGCTGGTCAACAACACCGTGGTGGCGCAAGGCGAAATCGTTTTGATTGGCGACCGCTACGGCGTGCGCTTGACCCGCGTGGCACCGGCTGCTGAACGCATGAAGAATTTGTGAGTTAATGGCACATGGCTTCTGGTTTTTCTGGCGCTGATCTTTTTCGCTTGCTCGCCAGCATGGCGTTGGTGCTGGCTTTGATGGGCGCATTGCTGTGGGCTTTGCGCCGCTTGCAAGGCCGCATGAACAGCCAAAATCCAGGCCGCCGTTTGCAACTGATCGAAGCCCTGAGCGTGGGCACCCGGCAAAAAATCGCCCTGGTTCGCGTGGGCGAGCGGGAAGTTCTGATCGGCATCAGTGCCGCTCAAATGTGCGCCTTGGCCAGTTGGCCTCAAGGTGCTGATTTAAATCCAACTGTCTCAGAGATTCAAGCTCCAAGTGATCCCAACCATGCTGCGTAAACCCATTGTTCTTGCCAGTTTTTTGATCGCCATCGTTTTGATGGCGTTTCCACTGTTGGCCTCTGCGCAGGGCATTCCCATGATCAACGTCAATGGCGGTGCCAAGGGCGGGGGCACACAGTACAGCTTGACGCTGCAGCTGCTGGCCTTGATGACATCGCTCACGTTGCTGCCATCATTTTTATTGATGATGACCGCCTTTGTGCGCATCATCATTGTGTTGTCAATTTTGCGTCAAGCCTTGGGCACGGGGCAAACACCGCCCAACACGGTTTTGGTGGGCCTGGCTTTGTTCTTAACGCTGTTCATCATGTCGCCTGTTTTGAACGACATTTACACCAACGCTTTGCAGCCTTACATGCAAAACAATTTGTCTTTTGAAAAAGCGCTGGCCGCAGCCGAGGCGCCTTTGCGCGGCTTCATGATCAAGCAAACCCGTGAGGACGACATTGGCCTGTTCATGCAAATGGCCAGCAAGGGCGAGCCCGTCAACGCAGCCGCTGTGCCCTTTTCCACCTTGGTGCCAGCGTTCATCACCTCGGAGTTGAAAAGCGCATTCACCATCGGCTTTTTGATCTACATCCCCTTTGTGGTGATTGATTTGATTGTGGCCAGCGTCTTGATGTCCATGGGCATGATGATGCTCTCGCCCATGATGATCTCGATGCCCTTTAAGCTCATGCTTTTTGTGTTGGTTGACGGCTGGAGCCTGATCTTGGGTTCGCTCGCAGCCAGCTTTGTGACCTAATGCCAGAGCTGGGCGCACTCATTTAAGGACATTCTCCATGGACACCTCCACCGTCGTTGATTTGGGCCGACAAGCCTTGTGGATGACTGTTTTAATTTCCGCCCCTTTGCTGGGCGTGGCACTGGCCGTCGGCTTGGTCATTGGTATATTGCAAGCGGCTACATCGATCAACGAAATGACGCTGAGCTTTATTCCGAAGTTGGCCGCCTTGGCGCTGACTTTGGCCGTGGTGGGCGGCTGGCAGTTGACCACCTTGGTAGATTACACGCGCAGTATTTTTCAGCGCATACCGGGCCTGTTCACCTGAGCCTCAAGCTCAAGTGATCTGATCACACCATGGACATGGCAGCATCTGACTTGATGGCGCGTTTTTACACGCTGCTGTGGCCCATGTTGCGAATTTCGGCACTCTTGGTGGCCGCGCCTATTTTCTCTTTGCGTGCGCTGAATTTGCGCACACGCATTGTGCTGGCCATGTCATTGACTTGGCTGGTTTACCCCATGCACACTTGGCCAGAGATTGACCCACTGTCTCCCGGCGGTTTGCTTGAAATTGTCAACCAACTCATGATCGGTTTGCTCATGGGCTTGATGCTGCAAGTGGTCACCGCCGCCATTGTGGTGGCAGGACAGTCCATTGCCAACGCCATCGGTTTGTCGATGGCCACCATGATCGACCCCAACATGGGCAACGTGCCCGTTATCAGTCAATTTTTATTGGTCATGGGCACCTTGATTTTTGTGGGTTTGGGCGGCCACGCATTGCTTTTGAATTTGGTGGTGGAGAGTTTCAACAGCTTGCCCATTGGCAGCAACCTCATGGGCGAAGCGGCATGGAAGCAATTGGTGGCCTGGAGCTCGATGCTCTTTTTAGGCGCCTTGCTCACTGCCATGCCGGTCATGGTGGCGCTTTTGTTCATCAACATTGGCTTGGGTGTGGCCACCCGCGCTGCGCCCAGTTTGAATATTTTCTCGGTCGGTTTTCCGGCCATGGTGTTTGCCGGTTTTGCCGTGCTGATTCTGGCCTTGCCCAGCATTGGCGCGCGCATTCAATGGCTTTGGATGCAGGGCTTTTTCCAAGTCCGCAGCCTGGTTGGCCTGACCTGATGGAGGCTGCACAACATGGCTGAACACAGCGGCTCCGAAGCCACCGAAGAACCCACGGCGCGAAAACTTCGCAATGCCCGCGATGACGGGCAAGTTGCGCGCTCGGTTGAATTGCCTGCAGCAGCAGTGACCATTGGCGCCATCTTGGTGCTCTACATGGTTGGCAGCACCTTGGTCAGCCGCATTGCCAATTTGTTTGCCCAGGGCTTTCGCTTTGATCGCAAAACTTTAGACAACCCCGATCTCTTGGCCACCACCTTTGCACACCAAATTGGCGAGAGTTTTTTACTGATCGTCCCGGTCATGCTGGTCACCGCCGTGGTGGCTGTTTTGGCCAGCGGGGCTACGGGTGGCTATTTGTTCTCCATCAAAAGCGTCATGCCCAAATTTAGCAAGCTCAGCCCCATGTCAGGCTTTGGCCGCATGTTTGGCTCGCGCGCTGCGGTCGAGTTGCTCAAATCGGTGCTCAAATTCACATTGGTGGCCAGCGTCTTGTGGTTGCTGGTGACCCGTCAAATTGACGCGCTCATGCAGCTGGGCCAAATGGGCCTGGAGCCCGCATTGGCAGCCGCTGGCGCCATGATCGGTGAGTCGGCATTGTGGCTGTCCTTGAGTTTGTTGGTCATTGCATTGATCGATGCCCCCTACCAGCGCTACTCCTTCATCAAACGCATGCGCATGACCAAACAAGAAATCAAAGACGAGATGAAAGACATGGAAGGGCGCCCCGAAGTCAAGGCCCAAATCAGGCAACGCCAGCGCGAGATGGCCAACGCCCGCATGATTCAAAAAGTCAAAGATGCCGACGTCGTGATCACCAACCCAGAGCACTTTGCCGTGGCGCTGTCGTACGACCCTACCGGTGACGGCGCGCCCCTTTTGCTGGCCAAAGGCTCAGACCACATGGCCGCTCGCATTCGCGAAGAAGCGCAAAAAAATGGTGTTGAAATTTTTGCTGCTGCGCCTCTTGCCCGTGCGCTTTACTACAGCACCAAACTCGACCACCCTGTGCCCGAGGCTTTGTATTTGGCTGTGGCACAGGTCATTGCCTATGTCTTTAGTTTGGCCGATGTGCGCCCTGGCGTGACGCCCATGGCCAAGCCTCAACCCAAAGTTCCAAAGTCCATGCAGTTCGATGTCGACGGCAAGTTGGTTTCAACATAAGGTTGCGTGAACATGTCCGGCATATTTTTTCAACCTCTAGACGAACTGCGCATGCATGCATGCGTCAAAGGCTTGAGCCAAGAAGGCATGAGCCTGCTGGTGCACTGCCCACAAGGCGCATTGCTGGGTTACTACGCTGAAATTCTGATGAACAATTTGCGCGAGGCCATGCCGCGCGGCACCTTGGAGTCGTACTTTCCGACTGACGCAGATTTTCTGATCACGAGCTTCAACCAAATGCTGGCGCAAATGTCGGTCGAAGATGCCATGAAGCCGGGCGACTTGGGTGTGGTCAAAAAAGTCTGGGTGGTCAAAGACGCGCACGCCCTGGAGCTGCATGAACTTCAATTATTAGGGCAATTGGTCGAGCAGTTTCCAGGCTCTCACATTCGCGTTATTTTATTGATCGCAGGCGCTCAGCCTGATGCAGCAGTGGTCCAAGCCATGGGGCGTCGCACGATGCGATGGAACATTGCGCTTCCCAATGCGGCGCAAACCAAATCTTTTTGGACACAAGCCCAAGCACAAGGGAAAATTGACGCCTTGCGCCCCATGCTCGAGCAGCTCAAATTGATGGACCACGTGCCTGCAGCCATGCAGGCGAGCAAGGCTGCTAAGAATGCGGTCCCGAACAAAAAATCGGCTGCGAAACCTGGCGCCAAATCTGCGCCAGGCGCTGCCAAAACAAAAATCATGTGGGGCTTGGGCTTGCTGGTTTTGCTTTTGGCCTGCACCGCCTTTGTGGCTTGGTTGCAACCGGCTGCTTTTGGCTTGGATGCGCTTTTGAATGAAGGCAAAACCAGCAACTCACAGCCGCCACCTGAGCCCGTGAGCGCAGCCGTTGACACGGCGCCTGCGCCTGCCCAAGCGCCAGCAGAGCTTGAAAAACCCGATGAGGTGGCGCAAGCCAAAGCCGAGTCTGCGCCATCGCCATCGCCCGCTCCTGCAAACACAGTTGTGGCCAAGCCCACTGCCGCTGAAGACACGGTGGAGTTGCCAGAAGATGCTTTGGCCGGGCGGCGTTGGGCCGAGGCTTTGTCGATCAAAAAAGTCGTCGTCTTGCATGGCAGTTACAAAACTTATGCCATGGCCAAACAAGTCAAAGCCGCCTATCCCGGCATGAAGGCCTCGCACATTGTGCCGATCTACAAACCGGGTGAGCCCTTGGCTTATTTCGTGGTGGCCACGGGCCCGTTTGCCTCCATCGCCGAGGCCGATGAATTTGTCCAACAAAGCATTCTCCCAAGCCCAGGCACAGTGCGCTCCAATCGCAATTTGCAAAGTCGCTTGACGCCCAACCCACGCCCTTAGGAATGATTGACATGACGGATCCTGACATCATCAAATCTGGCGTGCCCGAATTGGTCACTGTGTCCGAGGGCTCGCACAACGCTGTAGGCAAAAAAGGCGAGTTGGGTGAGCCTTCTGTGCGCAAAGTATTGAGCACCGCAGATGGCGAGGCGCACCACTTTGAAAGCGATGAAATCTTAAAAGGTGCTAAAGCACCTGTGCATTCAGACAAAGACTTAACAGCGCACAAAGAAGCCTTGAATTCGGATCACGAACTGACCGGGCACAAACAAGACGCGGCATCCGACCGCGAGTTGACTGCGCCCAATCAATCCATTGCATCCGATCATGAACTGACTGCGCCCAAGCAAAGCGATCAACCCGACAACGAGCTCACTGCTACCAAAGAACGCGTTCAAGCCGAACACGAACTGACGGGCCCCAAGGAAGGCGCCCGCCCTGACAAGGCGCTTCAATCGGCCTCGTTGATCGATCAACTCCAAGCCGTCATTGCCCCCAAGGCAGACTCGCAAGAACCCAGCGAATCCCCCGCCATTGAACCGCATCTCGAGCCCGAGTTGCTAGCGCCACCAGGCGCGCAGGTGGATGACGCCCATGTGGCGCCTAACTTGCCCGATATGGATTTTCCAGCGCGCGTGGTTCATTTGAAAATTGAAAACGATTTGCTGCGCGAACAGTTGACGCAACTCGAAGCCAAGCCATGACCACGACGCCATACCCCGCAACACATCAAGGAGTGCAAGATGAGCACCACGACTGAACACGACGCTGCCACCACAGGTGCAGCAGTCAACACCGCAGAACACGCGACGGCGCATGCGGTACAAGCACATGATCCTGCCATGGAGGCAGTTGCGGCAGACGCAATTGCAGCAGACGAGCACGAACTCGAAGGCTTGAAAATTCTTGCCTTGGATTCAGCCGAACTGGCCACCCGCTCAGCACAATTGGCTGCGAATGCGGGTGAACATTTGAAAAAAGTCACGCACAACTTAGACCTCTCACTGGCCAAGCAAAAAAAGCAAACGCTCATCATGTTTGGTATTGCTGGTTTATTGATGCTGATGGCCGCGGCAGTTTTTGGCGCCATGACTGTGAGCTTGAAATCACGCATCAACTTGCTAGACACCATGGTCTCCGCCGTGGGCAAGCGCGTGGGCGAACTCGACGCATCTTTGGAGCTGGTTGGCTCGGTCAACGAAGCGCTGCAAGAGATGGTGGGCAAACAAGCGGGCATTGCAGACATGCAGACCAAGATTGATGCGCGCATTGACGAGTCCATCAAAAATTCCCAAGGTGTGCCCGAACTCACCGCCAAACAAGTTGACGCCAAGAGTCAAGTTCTGGCCAAACAAGTTCAAGCCCTTGACAGCCGTTTACAAGCCCAAGCCAGTGCCTTGAAATCGATATCTTCCCTCATGCAAGGCATGCAAGGCTCGTTAACTGACAACGGCGGGTTGCGCCGTGAAATGGAAGCCTTGGCCAAAATTCAGCGCGAGCTTCAAAGTGCTGAAGCCAAGGCCAATGCCCAAGCCCAAGCCGCCTCGCTCCAATCGGCCAATGCGGCGGCAGCCGCTGCCGCAGCCGCTGCCGCGAACGCAGCCTCAACAGCCGCTGCAACAGCTGCCTCGAATGCAGCCGCAACGGCAGCCGCCAATGCAGCTGCAGCCAACGCAGTCAAACAGCGTGAGCGCATGGTGCAATATCCAAGGGTTCAATCGCCAGACGCGGCGCCCAGTGGGGCCGGTGGCGTGTTCGGCAGCAAGCCGTCTTGAAGAAAAATTCAGAGCGCTGAATTGAGCACGTTGCCTTGGCGCAAATCGTACTTGTTTAATTTTTCAATCAAGGTCGTGCGCTGCAAGTTCAGCAGTCGCGCGGTTTGAGACACATTGCCATCGGTGCGCTGCAAAGCCTGCAAGATCAAATCGCGCTCGATGTCGGCCAAGCGGTCTTTCAAAGACAAGCCCTCGGGCGGCAAACTGGGCATGCCTTGCGCCAGCATGATGATGTGTTCGACCTCGTTGTGCGGATCCATCGGCGCATCGGGCGAAGGGTTGGCAAAGGGGTTCATGGAATCCGCATTGGCGCTGTCTTGGCCGGTCATTTGAGCCATCGACAAAAGGTCCATGTCAGCGTCTGAGGCGGGCACTGAAGTCAAGCGATCTGCTTGCAAAGCCTGCAAGCCTCTTGGCAGCAACGAGGGTGGCACGGTGTTCAACTTGAGCAGTTGGCCACTGAACAAAGTGCTAAACCGGTCCACCAAATTGGACAACTCGCGCACATTGCCAGGCCACCCATAGTCTTGCAGTGCGGATAAAAAATCAGCCGCAAAAGTGATGGGCGTTTGGCCTTTCATGGCAAAGTGTTCGGCAAAATGCCCCAGCAACGTGGGCACATCTTGGCTGCGCTGGCGCAGCGCTGGCGTGCTCAAGGGCAGCACATTCAATCGGTAATACAAGTCTTCCCGAAAACGCCCAGCCACAATTTCGTGCTCGAGGTCGCGGTGGGTCGCTGCCACCACGCGCACATCTACGGCCACTGACTTGGTGCCGCCCACCGGGTCCACCGAGCGCTCTTGCAAGACGCGCAGCAACTTGACTTGCATGTCCAGCGACAAGTCGCCAATTTCATCGAGAAAAATCGTGCCGCCATGGGCCAGCTCAAACCGACCAATGCGATCGGTCATGGCGCCCGTGAACGAGCCTTTTCGGTGGCCAAACAATTCGCTTTCCACCAACCCTGTCGGAATGGCGGCACAATTGATCGGCACAAAATTGCCCTGACTGCGGTCCGACTGCTCATGCAAGGCACGGGCTACCAGCTCTTTGCCAGTGCCGCTCTCGCCCGTGATCAAAGCCGTGGCGTTGGACGAGGCCACGCGCGCAATCAAATTGCGGATCGCTTGTGCGCTGGGACTGTCGCCGATGAAGGGGTGGGGGACGGGTTTTACAGACATTGAGGTCAAATTGAGCGGGTGCGGTTTACAGGCTTCCATGCACTGGTGTATTCTGCTTTTGTCTATTAAACCCCAAATGTCGGAAAACCGTCAAATTTATCGTAGCCCTTGCACCTCAAGCTTCCCGAGTTGATGCCGATACTGAGCTTGAAGGACTTTGGTGTCCGCCCCTTACAAGGATCTGCACATGAAACGCGTTAAATCTATTTGGCTGGTGCTTGGCTTGCTGGCCCTGACGGGCTGCAAGTCGATCAATTTGTCGGCACTCACCCCCCCGCTCAAAGACACCAGCCCGGTTTCGGCCATGGTGGAAAAGCGTGAAACCCTCACCGCCACAGGCTACGCTGTTGTCAGCGTGCAAAACCACCGCAACCCAGCGCAGCAGCGCCTGCTGGCCATTCGGGCTTCTAAGCTGGACGCCTTTCGCAGCTTGACCGAGCAAGTCTACGGCCAGCAAATGGACGCCAACTCGACCGTGGCCGACATGGTGGTCACCAACGACACCTTCCGCACCAAGGTGGAAGGCGTGATTTATGGCGCCCGTTTGGTCAGCATCACCCCCGTTGGTGAGGACACCTACGAAACCACCCTGTCGCTGGACAGGGAAGTGGTGCAAGACCTGCGGATGTTGTATTTAGGCCAAGTGGCCGTCAGAGGCCGCTGATCATGCTGCGCCGAGTTGGCCCTGCGTTTGTTGTGGGCGGATCTTTCGTGCTCGCCTTGGCGGGTGCGTGGGCGCAAACGCCCATGGGGGGGGTGGCTGCGCCAGCGCCGCAACTGACGGCGCAAGACCGGCTCGACGCCATTCGCCAAAGCCTGGTGGATGCCGCCTTGCATTCACCCACCCGTGTCTACACCACCAGCTGGATCGACGGCAACGGCAGCCTGCGTGAGAGCAGCAGCTTTAAGACCGGCATGCAAGTGCGCGGCGTTCGCGTGCTCGCCTATGACCGCGACGACACCGGCCAAGCCAGAGCTCGCCTGCAACTCGCCCCCCCTCCTGAGCCCCAAGCCGCTGCACAGACACCTTGGCAAAAACTCAGCAAATACCTCTCCATGACCTCTTTATGGGGGTCAGATCACAATAAACAATTGTCATCTGACCCCCATAAAGACAGCCCCCAGAAATGCTCGGCTTATGCGCAGCCTGGTGCGGGTTTGCGGCATTTGATCAGTTTGGAGCAGTTCGTCGCAGGTGACACGCACCCGGCTTTGGCGGACGTTTTTTACCAGTTGAGCGACGATCTGCTACTCAACCCTGCGCCGCAAGGCACGCCTTCGCCTTGGCGCATGTTGGCAGCCCAATCGACGGCCTCCATGTCGGCGAGCATGGGCTCTTATGAGCGTGCGCTGACGGGCAGCAAGCCTGAAGTTTTGCCATGGCAAGCCCGTTTGGCCGTGAAAACCGACATGCTGCCAGCCCCCGGTCTGGCCGGCCTTCGGGGCGAGAAGGGCCCCGACATGAACGTCTCCCTGGTCTTGCAAGTCAGCCCCCAAGATGGTCAAAAAGCCGCTTACCAAGAAGTCACCACTTTGGTCTTGAGCTTGGACATCGACACCTGGAAACAAGCGCGACTGAGCCAAGTCAGCCAACTGGCGCTGAAGGCGCAATTGCAGCAATGGCGCCAAAGCCTGAGCCAATGGATGGCCTGTGAGCCCTTGACCCCGATGGTCACTGCGGTGCAACAGGAACAGGTTCAAATCAATGCCGGCAGTCTGGCCGGCGTGCGAAAAGGTGACGAATGGGTGATTGCCGACCCGGCCCGCTTTCCTGCTCAAATTTTGGCCCGCGATGGCGCGCCTCAAACACTGCTGGCCAAGGTTCAATCAGTCGGCCCCCACGATTCTCAATTATTGGTGCTGGCAGGCCCGGTTCAAGCCGTTCAAGCCCATTGGCGCGCTTGGCCAGCTGAAACCTTGGCCCAAGAACCGCCCATCTTGCCAGCATCAAAGCCGCGCAGTCCCAAACAATAAAGACGCCATGGAGCTCCAAAATGAATCCCTCAAGCCACAAACATGAGTTTGGCGTGCCATTGCTAACAAATGCTGCGATTGCAAGGGCGTGCGCCAGCATGTCGGCTCGCCTTGGTTTGGCTGTGTCCCTTGCCTGCGCCCTGTGCTTGTTGACCAGCCCAAGCGTGCTGGCAGCAGACCCCGCGCCTGCTGCAAATCCATTTGGCGCCAGCCCCAAGCTCTCCGCTGCACCCCCCGATGCCGCCTCCCAAGGCAGCGGAGCCTATAAACTGAGCAAATCACTGACTGTCGACCAATTGGCGCAAACCGTTTTTCCTGACAGCCCCTTGAGCCCTGCCGTTTTGCGCAAGGCCTTACTGGCGGCCAACCCCAAAGTTCTCAATGGCAAGCCAACGCAAAGCCTCAAGGCTGGCACGTCCATTTCGCTGCCTGATCACAGCCAATTGCTGGTTCAAACTTTGACCCCGTTTGCACCCCCTCCCCCCGCACCGATGCCCTGCCCTGCGCCAGCGCCCGTCGCAGTTACTGCGCCGCCACCTGCGCCGAACGACGCCATAGCGCGCCGCAATTGGGTTCAGTTCCCTTGATCTCTGGGGCAGAGGCGCTTGTTGCGCCCACTCGCATCAACCCCATTTATTTGGAAGGCAAACTGCTGCCCCTGGCGGCCAGCACAGCCGCTGAATTGAACCTGCACGACGGCCAAGTGGTGCAGGCCTTGGTTCGCCTGAGTGGCGACCAACCCACCTTGCTGCTCAAAGGACGCTTGATCGATGGCCCCCCCGCTTCCATGGCGCAGGTGGGCGAATCCATGTGGCTGCGGGTGCAAAGCCGGCCCGAGGGGCCGTGGAACTTGATGCCCGTGCCTGCGCCAGCCGGTTCTGCGGCGCCCATCGCTGTGGGCGGTGGTCTGCCAGCACTTGCCCCAACGCCACTGCTCGGCGACCCCAATGCAGCCCCCGTGGTCTCCAGAATTGCCAACTTACTCTACCGCCCCACAGGCGCTGTGGAGTTGACACAGCTCTACCAACCTGGCACCTTGGACGCCTTGCTGCAAACAGTGCCCCGGCCTGACTTGCAAGCCCAGTGGCGCGGCCTGCAGCTGAGCATGGCCCAGCTCACGCCGGCTGCCTTGCGCCAAGCCATGAACGGCGCCATGGGCGCTGAAGTTTGGCTGGCCCGGGGCCTGCCGCCCATGGCCCAAGATCCCAAGCAATTGCTGCGCAGATTGATCGACGCGATCACGCAATCGCAAGGCGCGGTGATGGACGACCCGAGCATTGAAGGCTTTGAAACCAGCAGCCCCGTCTCCCGCCTGCAAAAGGCGGTGGACGACCTGGAAGCCAGCCAAGTCCAAGCCGTTCAAGCCCAAGCGCAGCGCGAAGTGCTGTTCAGCATGACGCTGCCCTTTGCCGATGCCAACCCGGTCGAGCTGACCATCCGGCGCGGCCCTAAGCAAGACGGCGAGTCGCCCCTGTTGACCATCAACGTGCACTCCAAAAGCGAAGATTTAGGGCCCGTTTGGCTTCAAACGCAACTGCACAGCGCCGAACAAGTGGACTTGATCATGTGGGCTGAGAGTCACGACGTGGTGCAGCAAGCAAGAGAGAAATCAAGCCTGCTGGGCCAAGATTTAGGCGAAGCGGGGCTGACCATGCGCTCGTTTCAAGTGATGCACGGCCCCCGGCCCGCGCAAGCCACTGAATGGACCCCATCTGGCCGCGGCTTGGTGGTGGATGTTTCCGCATGAGCCGCCCCATTCGTAAAGCCGTGGCACTGGCCTATGGCAACCACCCCGTGCCCGTGGTCACCGCCAAAGGTGACGACGACCTGGCCTACCGCATGATCGAGGAAGCGCGCAAACAAGGCGTTTTCATCTCAGAAGACCCCCAGTTGCTGGCACTTCTGAGCCGTTTGAATGTAGAAGACGAAATTCCGCGTGAGCTCTATACCGCCGTGGCGGTGGTTTTATCGTGGGTGTATTGGCTCAAGGGCATGCGCCCGGGCGACGAAAAAGAGGCTCAAACCTCTTGATAACCACGCCCTTTGCTAAAGCGTGCGACTTGCCCCAAACGGTCATAAACCTCGACAGGGCTGCCCGACTCGCCTGTACGCAGGCTGTGCAAGGTGCCGCGTATGGCGTCCAGTTTGCGCTCGATCAGCACGGCGTTGCGCCGGTGCAGGTCGCGGCAATCGATCAACAATTCACGCAATTCTTCCCATTCGGGCAAGTTTTGCAAATCTTCTGCAGAAGGGCACGCCGAGGCCAAAGCGGTCAATAAATCATTTTTTCCAGGTTGCAAGGCCTCAAACTGGTCCAGCTGTTGGCTTTTGAGTGCTTCAAACTCTAAAGCCAGCAGCTGGGCCAGCTGAGATCCCAGTGAAAGTGCAGACTCACTCACTGATCATTTGCTCAATAGCATAGAAGCTCTCGGCAATGCGCCGCGGATCCAATGGGTACTGACCATCGTGAATGGCTTGCTTGATGGAGGCCACTTTAGATTGGTCAAAGCTGGGTTCAGCCATGGCACGGCTTGCCACATTGCTCAGCAGCACTTCGTCGGGGCCGGGTGCACGCGCGCTGGGGCCGGCGGGCGCTGCAGCAGGCGCATCAAGCTTGGTCGATTTGCGCTCAGTTTTTTCCAAAGCGCTGCGCAGACCAGGGTCTGATTGGGCTCGCTGACCATAATTGTTGATGGCATCAGTCATAGAGATCTCTCTTTCTTCGTTCCGTCTACCGGCCTACTTAGGAGGGTTGACATGCTCAGTATCGTCAGCATATTCTAGAACTTGAGCGTATTTTTTCAATTAAATACCTTTTGCCGCATTGGCACCAGTCACCACACCTGTGACCAAGCGCCCGGTTTCTGGGTTTTTAAGGCGAACTTGCTCGCCCAAACGCCCGTCTTGCATGGCCTCCATGCTCACAGTGACCTGAAATCCAGCGCCAGCGCCCATTGTCAACATGACCGATTGGCCTTGTTTGACCAACACCGCCCGGCGGATGTCTGAGCTGCGCATGGGCTGTCCAGCAGGCACGTCTCTGACCAACTCGGCTTGCTGTGCATCTTTGACCGTGCTGAGCCAACTGCTGTCTATGGGGCCGCTTGGGGCTGGCTTTTCTTCAAGCATATCAGCTTGCACCAGCGTGCCGCGCTGCAACAACCGTTTGGTCACCACCACATTTCGGGCAGGGGCCGCAGTTGCGGCGCCGCCAGGCCCCGTCGCTACAGCGCCAGGCGCCGCATTGGAAGGAGCACCAGGCGCCGGCGCGGAGGTTTGGGCCACCACCACCGGCAAAGTCACTTGTAAATAAAGCTGCCAAGCCGGCTCTGCGCAGCGCACGCGCACCGTGCCTTTGGATGAAAACGGGTGGTCAACCTGCAAGGCTTTGTTGCAATGCTGGACTTGAAGGCGAGCGTCCAAAGGGGCAATCACCACCTCCGCTGCCTTGACGCCATGGGTTTGCCCCAGCCACTCGCGCACTTGGGACGCCATGGTCTCTGACGTGGCGGAGCCCGACTGCGCCAAAGCAGGCAAAGCCCAAAAAGCGCTCACAAGCGCTAGGCACACTATTTGCAACCAACTTGTCGCAGGTGTTGAAGTTTTGACACTGAAAGTAAACATGTGAGTACTTCTGCAATAAAGATGCCAAAGCCAAATTAAAAGTTCAGTTTCGCGAAAAAGTGCCCTACCATGAAAATTGACACGCCCAGCCTGACTCCCAGTTTGAATGCCACTGCAGCAAGTGCCCATTCCAATACACAGCCCGCGCCCAGCTCAGACTTTGCCAATGTCTGGGAACAAGCGCAAGCGCCTGACAATGGCTCAGCAAAAGCTCCAGCCCCATCTTCTGCCGCACCCCAAGCACCAACACCGTCTGCCACCCGCACCACACGCTCTGGCGACACCTTGATAGGCATTGTGCGCGATGAAGCCAAGTCACGTGGCATTTCTTTGAGTGGCTCGCAAGAATACAAATTGGCCATGACCCTGGCCTCAAGCAACGGCATTGCCAACCCGAATCAAATTGCCACAGGCAAACAATTGCAACTGGGCCAACTCAGCGCTCTCCTGGCCGCCCCCTCTTCCTACGGCAGCACCAGCGTAGCGGGCAGCAAGCCGCCCAGTCCAACGGCCAACGTATTACAAAGCACCCCGGCCGCGCAAGCCCTGCAAACCAACAAAGCCATGGCCACGCAGCAAGCGCAGGCCAGCAAGCCAGCAAGCCAGCACCCCGTGCTGGCACAAACTTTGGACCGCGCCGTGGCGCGCGGCTTTATTCCGGGCAACGAAAAGCAAGACGTTTACAACAAAGTCTTGCAAGTTTCCTCGAAGCACCGCTTTGCCCCTGATGACTTTGCTCGCCTGACCCTCATGGAGAGCGACGGCATGAACCCCCAGGCGTCGAACCAGCGTTGCCACGGCATCATTCAATTTTGCGACGGGCCAGACCGCGGCGCTGCAGGCGTAGGCTTTGGCGAAAAGCCCAAAGCCATCTTGGGCCTGAGTGTTTACCAGCAACTGCACTTGGTGGACACCTATTTTGACAAAGTGGGCCTGAAAAAATCGGGCCCCATTCCCTTAGACGAGCTTTATTTGTCCGTGCTGCAGCCCGCAGCGCGCACAGAAACCCGCAGCGAAGCGCCACTGGGCATTCCAGGCAAGCAAGCCAGCAAGCTCTACGAGGGCAGCGATAACCAAGCGCCCATGACGCGATCCTCGATTGTTCAAGGTTTGATGCAAAACACCATGGACCGGCTGGGCAGCAACAGCAACACTTCCCCGCGCGGGCGCTTGCAGTCACAAAAAACGGCGGACTATGAGTCCCTTGAACCCCGCCGCACATGGCAGCGCTGAGCGGCAAACCAAGCGGCAAGACATTGCCGCTGCGCAGACCTGCACAGCCCAAACGTCAAAAAAAACCTGCAAAACCGGCAACAAAAACATGGCACGGGTTTTGCAATCGACTTAACACAAGCGTACTTGAGTGCGCCACGTGTCGGATAACCGGCAAAGAGCAAAGCGAAGAAAGGCCCGTATATGAACATGATCGACAACGCCTTGGGCGTGCATGCACAAGCCCTTGGAGTGCGCAGTCAGCGCATGGAAGTACTCGCACGCAACATTGCCAACGGCGACACCCCTAACTTCAAAGCACGTGATGTTGATTTCAAAACCGTCTTGAGCAGCGCCCAAGAAAGTGCGCTGCAAACGACCAACCGCCAGCACATCAACCGCGCTGACCCAGACACCCCTGACGGTGTGATGTACCGCATACCTTTTGACGTTGCATTTGACGGCAACACCGTTGAGATGAACGTTGAACAAGCCAAGTTCGGTGAAGCTGCTGCGGACTACCAAGCCACATTGAACATCCTGGAAAACCGCATCAGCGGTATCCGTCATGCCCTGCGCGGAGATTAATCATCATGTCATTGCAAAGTATTTTTAACGTTGCGGGCTCTGCGCTGAATGCGCAAACCACGCGCATGAACACCACGGCCTCCAACTTGGCCAATGCGGCCACGGTGGGCGGCTCCGATGGCAACGCCTACCGTGCCAAGCGCGCTGTTTTCAAATCCATTTTGGACGACCAACTGCATGTGACAAACCCCAACACCGGTGGCGTCAAAGTAGAAAAGTTGATGGACGACCCAGCCCCCATTCGAAAAATGTCAGAGCCTGGCAACCCCATGGCCGACAAAGAAGGCTACATCTATTTGTCCAACGTGAACGAGATGACCGAAATGGTGGAAATGATGTCCGCTTCGCGCTCCTATCAAAACAACGTGGAGGTGGTCAACACCGCACGCCAATTGATGATGCGCACCATCGACATCCTCAAAAACTAAACCTGCATTGAGAAATTTTCACCATGATGAACTTGTCAACCAATAACAGTTTGAGCTCTGCCGCCAACACGGTCAATGCAGGCGCCAACATCAAAGCGCCGGCCGGTATCAAAACCACGGTCGATGCAGCCAACGAAGCCTTGACCGCCAATGCCAGCAAAAGCGGCATGGGCCAAAAAGATTTTTTGACACTTTTCACCACACAGCTCAAGTGCCAGGACCCGCTGGACCCCGTCAAGAATGAAGCCTTTGTGGCGCAGCTGGCGCAGTTCTCGCAACTCGAAGCGACCACTTCGATGTCAGAGACATTGAAAACTTTTGTCGACAGCATGTCAGGCGAGCGCATGATGAGCAGCACCAACATGATTGGCAAAACCGTTGCTGTGCCCGATGCCCCTGCGATCTTGAGCGGCGGCAAACCCGCACAAGGCGTGGTCAATTTGCCCACTGGCGCAGAAGGCGTCAAATTTCAGGTGTACAACGACAAAGGCCAATTGGTGGCCACTCAAATCATGGGCGCTCAAAGCATTGGCGACATGCCATGGGTGTGGGACGGCTCGAACGACACGGGCAACATTTTGCCCGACGGCAACTACTTCTTCAAAGCCACTGTGGTCAGCCAAGGCAAGACCACCAACCCATCTGTCAGTGTTTTGTCAACCGTCACAGGCGTGAGCCAAGCATCAGACAAAACCATCTTGCTTGAAGTGGCAGGCGGCAAAAACGTCAAGCTCACCGATGTGCAGCGAATTGGCAGCTAAGCCACTTAGATCACTTCAAAACCATTTAGAAAACTTTTAACACAAGCGCCATCAGGAGTTTTACACCATGTCTTTTTATACCTCGCTCACCGGCCTCAATGCTGCCACCGCCATGTTAGGCGTGACCAGCAACAACATCTCCAACGTGGGCACCACCGGTTTCAAGCGATCACGCGCTGACTTTGGCGATATTTTCGCCACATCGCCTTTGCAAAAAGCCTCGTCCACAGTCGGCCAGGGTGTGTCACTCAAGCAAGTGTCCCAAGAGTTTAGCCAGGGCAATATTTCTTTCTCCTCCAACGCGCTGGACTTGGCTGTCACGGGTGACGGCTTCTTCCCCCTGCGCTCGGCTGACGGCTTGCAAGAGGTGTTCACACGAAACGGCTCATTCCTGTTGAACGAGCAGTTCAACGTAGTCAACTCTTCAGGTCAACGCTTGATGGCTGCGACGGTTGACTCAACAGGTAGCGCGAATGTGAACGAACGGGTGGTCTTGACCATTCCCCAAAAAACATCAGGCGATGCCAAGCAAACCTCATTGGTTTCATTGGGCTTGAACTTCCCAGCCGATGCCGGCGTGATCTCCGAAACATTTAACCGCAGCAACCCTGCGACTTACAACAAAAGTACAGCCTTTACCGTGTATGACAACGGTGGCAACGGCTACTTGGCCACCATTTACTACGTTAAAACCGCCAATGCGAATCAGAACTTGCCCTTTAACAAATGGCAAACCCATGTGTTTGTGGGTGAAGACCCGGTAGAAGCCTCTTTGGTGCAATCGACCAATAGCAACGGCGAGAAGTTGTACACCAACCAATACGGTCAGATTCAGCCCTACAGCGTGGTCAAGGACGAATTGACAACGGCCAAAACGCAGTTGTTCTCGCTCGACGAGATGACAGACAAGCGCACCTCTGCTCACGCAACTGTTTCAGGCATCAACCTGGTGAATACCGATTTAGATTTTACAAACGGCATTGACTTCACAACCACTTCCACGGCCAATGCCACCATCACAGCACTTAAAACCGCAGCCAATGCCGCAGGTTCAACACAGCTGACTGAGGCGTTCCAAATTGATGTTGACGGTTCTGGGAACCCGGTGAAGGTCGATTTAAGTGGCATCTTGAGCAAAGGCTCCCTGACCGGAACCCAACTTGCAGCTGAAGTTACAAATATCTTGAACAGGCAATTTGGCGACGAATCATATTTTAATTTCAGTGGCGCAGGATCCAACTCTTTTTCCATTTCAAGCTCGCGGGTAGCGGGAACACTGACGACGCCTGTCACCATCACTTTAGCGGCCAAGACAACTGGAACTGGCGGCGCATCCGACTCATCTTTGATAAATGATTTAGGCAAAGTCACGATCAGTCAAGCGGTGGCTGAAATGCAGCGCCAACTGGATGCGAGCGCATTGACAGCAACCGATGGAACGGGTAATAAGACAAAAGTTTCATACGACTACGCCACACAAGGCTTTAAGTTTGTAGACACCATCGCCACGAGCGAGGTCGTTTTAAAGTGCGGTGTCTCCAGCTCTGGCGCAGCCATCAAGAACGAAGTGATGGGTCTCATTCCCAACGCACCAGTCACCCTGGTCGAGGGGCTTTATTCAGCCAAAGTCATCCCTAACGGCACCGTGATACGGGCAGCCAGTGAGCAGCGCTATGGCATGACCATGAGCTATGACACTGTGAACAAGATTTTCAGTTTGTCATCGGGCACCACCGGTGATGATTCAAGTATTTCAATTACACGCCCCAGTGCAGCTGCCATGACGCTGTTTGGTTTTTCAAGCGATCCTGTCGTATCCACCGTCAACACATCCGCTATTGCTTTAAGAGGTATTCCTTCTAAGCCTGCAGTTGCCATTGGCGCAACGCCCACCATCAACTTGTCTAACAATTTTGCAGTGGACCCCACCAACAACAAGTTTGTGGTCACTGTCAATGGCGTCAAGGGCACTGTTGTCTTGCCACCAGATCCCAACTATTCTTTGGCAACCTTCATGGCCAAGCTGGAAAAAGGCATCAATTCCATGGGCTCTGACGTGGCAGGTGCTTCCCCCATCACGGTCAACGGCGTTAAAGTGAGTTACGACGCGATTAAAAACAATTTTATTTTTACCACAGGCACCACAGGTTCTGACTCTTTCATCAAAATCTCTGGCAGTTCCAGCTGGGGCTTGGAAACAGTGGAGGCTGGTCGTGGCACCACATCAACTTGGATCAACCCCACACAGCACAAAGACGTTGTCAGCGGTGCATTGCAACCTAAATACATTGACGGCGCTGGTGTTGAAACCACCAACGGTGACGGATTTACAACCCTGCCAGCTTGGTCACCCGTGTTCCTGGACAAAGGCGAACTGACCTTTGACACCGGTGGTAATTTGGTCTCGCCTGTGGAAGGCACGCAGTTGGAAACTGTTTACTTAGCGGGTGGTAAAGGTGCTTTGACCATCAACATTGACTACTCGGCCTCTACGCAGTTCTCTTCTGCCTTTGCTGTTTTGTCGCAGTCGCAAGACGGCGCACCAGAAGGTGACTTGGTGGGCGTGACCATCGGTAACGACGGTTTGGTCAGCGCATCATTCTCAAACGGTTCACAAAAATCTTTGGCCAAAATTTTGTTGGTCAACTTCTCAAGCCCAGTGGGTTTGCGTCAAATTGGTGACTCGAGCTTCTTGTCTTCTGCTGCCTCGGGCAAACCCATCTTGGGCACTGCCGGTAGCGCTGGTTTCGGAACCCTTCGCGCTGGTGCCACAGAACGTGCCAACGTGGACTTGACGCAAGAGTTGGTGGACTTGATCACCGCTCAGCGTAACTTCCAAGCCAACGCCAAAGCCATTGAGACGTCCAGCACGATGACGTCTGCGATCATCAACTTGCGCTCTTAAACCCGCAAGCACCCTAACTGAAAAACATTGAGATAAGCAGGACTTTTCACCATGGACCGCCTAGCCTTTAACGCCTCAGCTGCCATCACGGAGTCGCGCACCGCGATTCACATGACCAACAACGAGTTGGCCAACGTGTCCACGCCTGGCTTTAAACGCAGCTTTGAAGCGGCCATGGCCGGCATCAAAGCTGAAGGCGCTGGTTTTGCTTCACGCGTGCAGCCTCAGGCTTTGAGCGTGGACAACATCATCATGACGCCTGGCACCATGATGGCAACTGGCCAAGATCTGGACATCGCCATGAACGACGCAGCTGTTTTGGGCGTCACAGGTGCAGACGGCACGCTGGCTTTTACACGCCGCGGTGACTTGAGACTGTCTGACAAAGGTGTTTTGGAAATTGGCAACGGCTACATCGTTCGCGGTCAAAGCGGCGGCCCCATCACCATTCCCCCAGGCTTTAAAACAACCATCAACAGCGATGGTTCCGTCTACGCCCAGAACCCCACACAAACTGGTCCTACTGCCTCAGTTTTGATTGATCGCTTGCTGCTGCGTGATTCTTCTGAAGTCAAGCTTGAGCGCCGTGTGGACAGTTTGTTCAAAGTCGCCGGTAAAGAACTAGGCGCTGACCTGCCCGCTTCAACAGGCAAAAATTTACCCAGTGTTTCTCCCAAGATGCTCGAGGGCAGCAACGTGAATGCATTGTCAGTGATGGTCCGTTTGATGGACTTGAGCCGCACGTTTGAACAAAACGTGAACGTGATCAAAGAGAGCAAGAACGCAGACGAGTCTGGCGCCACCATGATGCGCAACTCCTGAGTTTGACCCGATTAACCCTGAATGAATAACCAAATTTAAAGGAGCTAGCAATGGATGCATCCATGTGGGTGGCCAAAACCGGCCTCGACGCGCAGCAAACGCGCATGAACGTGATTTCCAACAACTTGGCCAACGTCAACACCTCGGGCTTCAAACGCGACCGCGCTGTGTTCGAAGACTTGTTGTACCAAAACATTCGCCAAGCAGGCGGCCAAACTGGCACCAATACACAAGCCCCAACAGGCTTGATGCTGGGCACCGGTGTGCGCGTGGTGGCCACAGAAAAGTTGCATGCACAAGGCAACATGGTCAACACCCAAAACCCTCTTGACCTGGCCATTGCAGGCGAAGGTTTTTTCCAAATTTCTCAGCCCGATGGCACGCTGGCATACACCCGCGACGGCAATTTCAAACTCTCCTCCACAGGGCAGTTGGTCACTTCCGGTGGCGCATTGCTGCAGCCAGCCATCACCATTCCCAACACCGCTTCGAGCGTGACAGTTGGGCGCGATGGCACAGTCTCGATCGAGTTGGCCGCAGGCGGCTCGCAAGTCTTGGGGCAAATTCAAGTGGCACGTTTTGTCAACCCAAGTGGTTTGCAATCCAAGGGGCAAAACCTCATGAAGGAAACCCCTGCCAGCGGCCCCCCTCAGGTGCTGCAGCCCACCGTGGCTGGCGCAGGCTCTTTGATGCAAGGCACCTTGGAAGCCTCCAATGTGAACGTGGTTGAAGAGATGGTCAACATGATTGAAACCCAGCGCGCCTACGAGATCAACTCCAAAGCCATCTCGGCTGTTGACGGCATGCTCAAGTTCGTTAACAACAACCTCTAAAGGCGCGAATCATGAACATTTTTGCAGCTCTGACACCGCGCGCCTCAACGCTGCGCGCAGCAGCCGCTACCAGCTTGGTGTGCGGACTCTCGGCTTGCTCGGTGTTGCCACCTCAAGCCATGTCGCACACGCCACAGTTCGAACCCGTCTACCCCATTGCCAGCGAACGCGCCAAACCAGCCACCGGCGCCATTTATGTCGGCCGCCAAAGTGACAGCTGGTTCGGCAAAGGTCGCAACTTTCAAGTCGGCGACGTGATCACCGTGCTGCTCAATGAATCGACACAAGCCGAGCGCACTCAAAATGCCAACGTCTCGCGCATCTCGAGTAACAGTGTGGTCCCCCCTGGCATGCAAGCCTATGGTGCAGGATTGGGCGGTTTCATGAAGGGTGTCAACCTGCTTGGCGGATCCATTGACAACAAAGGCACAGGCCTGGCTGATCAAAAAGCCACGTTGAGTGGCTCGGTGGCAGTCTCTGTGGTGGAAGTCATGTCCAACGGCAACTTGGTGTTGCGCGGCGAAAAACAACTGGCCCTGACCGAAGGCTCTGAGATCATTCAAGTCGGCGGCATCATTCGCCCCGATGATGTGGCCCCCAACAACACAGTGCAATCGCGCCGCTTGGCCAACGCTCAAATTGCTTACCGCGGTAGCGGTGACTTGGCCAACGCCACGCGTGCAGGCTGGGGCACCAGCGCCCTGATGAAGCTCTGGCCTTTCTGATCCAAATTTCTAATTAAAGTCAAAAAATGAAATCCTGGCACGCCCTCTTTCTCGCGCTGTCTTTGAGCAGCGCCAGCGCCATGGCAGATCGCATCAAAGATCTGACCAGCGTTGCCGCCATGCGCAGCAACCAATTGATTGGTTACGGCTTGGTGGTGGGCCTGAACGGCACCGGCGACGGCTCTGACGTGTCCTTCACTGCACAAAGTATGAAGACCTTGCTCAACCGTTTGGGCGTGAGCTTGGAAGGGCCTTTGTCTGACTTTGAAACCGCCAGCAGCAGCGGCAAAATTGACATCAAAAACGCCGCAGCCGTGATGGTCACTGCCGAGTTGCCTGGCTTTGCCAAGCCCGGCCAAAAAATTGACGTGAACGTCTCTGCCATCGGCAAAGCCTCCAACTTGCGCGGCGGCACTTTGCTTTTGAGCAGTTTGCGCGGTGTGGACGGTGAAATTTACGCACTGGCCCAAGGCAACTTGTCTGCCACAGGCATTGACGCTGCAGCAGGCGGATCCAAAGTTGTCGTCGGCGTTCCCACTGCAGGCCGCATTCCAGGCGGCGCCTCAGTTGAGCGCGTGGTGGACACCCCTTTTGACAAAGCCGAGCGTGTGGTTCTGAATGTGCGCGAGAGCGACTTCACCACCACCACCGTGATTGTCAACGCCATCAACAACCGCTTTGGCGCCGATGTGGCACGTGCTTTGGATGGCGTTTCCATCAGCTTGCAAGCCCCGCAAGACTTGAGTCAACGCGTGTCCTTTTTGAGCATGGTCGAGAACATGGACGTGCAACCCGGCGAGCCGCCAGCACGTGTGGTCATCAATGCCCGCACGGGCACTGTGGTGATCAGTCGCAATGTGCGCGTGACCGCTGCAGCCGTCTCTCACGGCAGCATTTCGGTGGCCATTTCAGCCACCAATGAAGTCTCGCAACCTTCGCCATTCAGCCAAGGCGTGACCACACCGGTTCAAGACGCTGAGATCAAAGTCACTGAGGCCAACAAGCCCATGTTCTTGTTCACCCCTGGTGTAGACCTGCGTCAAATCGTGGACGCCGTGAACCAAGTGGGCGCATCGCCTTCGTCATTGATTGCCATTTTGGAAGCACTCAAAAGCTCTGGCAGTTTGCGCGCCGAGTTGGTGGTAATTTAAACCACACCACCTGAAGAAAACACCATGGAACCGACCTCCATCAACAGCACCCGCACTTACTTGGACTTTGACGGCCTGGCCCAACTCAAAGGCCAAGCGCGTCAAGATGCCAAAGCTGCAACGCGCGAGACTGCGCAGCAGTTTGAAGCCTTGTTTTTGCAAATGATGATGAAGTCCATGCGTGAGTCTGTGATCAAAGACGATTCCATAGAAAATAAAACCATTGACACCTACGAGTCGATGTTCGACAAAGAAGTGTCCTTGCAAATGGCCAAACGCAACAGCGTAGGCCTGGCTGACATGCTGGTCAAAAACCTCGAAGCCCAGCAAGCGGCCAGTGTGAGCACGGCTGAAATTTTGAAGATGCGCCAAGAAGGCGGCTTGCCTCCAGCCAAAGCCATCAGCTTGAACCCCAAAGTTGTTGGCATGCCTTTAGAGCAAGCCAACAAACCCGTCTTTAACCTGCCCAAGCCCGGCGCCATTCCCTTGAACTTAGGGCCCATGCTCCTTGACAGGAGTGGCACATGACCGATCTTGTCGGCGTTGCCTCCAACGCGGTTTCTTCCTACCAGCGTGCCTTGGGCACCATCAGCAACAACATTGCCAATGTGGCCACCGATGGCTACTCACGGCAAGAAGTGGTGCTGCAAGCCAATCCTGCTTCCAAAGTGGGCAATGTGTATTTGGGCACCGGTGTCATGGTCGATCGCATTCAGCGTCAGTACGACACCTTTGTGGAGTCCAACCTGCGCAACAGCAACAGCGACTTGGCCAGCCAAGAGCCCATGGTCAATTACGCCAACCGCGTGATCGACATCATGGGCGGCCCTTCCATGGGTTTGAGCAGCGCGCTGGATCAGTTCTTTGGCTCAGCTCGAAATGTATCGTCAGACCCCGCCTCCAGCGTGCTGCGCGGCAGCTTTGTGCGAGATGCAGAAAACTTGGCCACTCGCTTTGGGCAGTTATCTTCGCAACTCGATTTGGTGCAAAACGAAACTGGCCAGATGGTTGAAGGCTATGTCAACGACATGAACACCGCGATCTCACAGTTGGCTGAGATCAACACCCAACTGACCAAACAAAAAAACGTCTCGGCGCAGCCACCCGATTTGCTAGACCAACGTGACAAGTTGCTCAAAGATCTCTCGGGCTACGCGCATGTCAATACTTTCTTCAGTGAGAACGGCTCTGTCACGGTCAGCCTTGGCCCGTCGATCACACGCGATGTGATTGTGGACGGCAGCAAGTCCTACCGCATTGGCGCAAACTTCAATGCGGCATCACCCGAAAAAGTCAGCTTGGTGATCGACCCCTATGGCAACGCCTCTCCCCTGACAGCGTTGACCAGCGGCAAACTCGCTGGCATCATGAGCTTTAGAGAACAAGTCTTGGGCAGCAGCAGAAGCGCCTTGGACACCCTGGCCACCAAAGTCACCAGCGAAGTCAACAGCCTGCATGAAGGCGGCATCGACGCTTATGGCAACGCAGGCGTGGCCCTGTTCAGCATTGACAGCGCAGGCACCAGCTTGGCTGGCACCATGAAAGTTGCATTCACCGACCCCTTGCGCGTGGCCGCAGCCGCGCAGTTTCGCGTGGTGGAGGCCTCGAACAATACTGGCGGTGTGGATGCCAGCGTGGCCTACACCCCGCCTGCCAACACTGGCTCCAAAGCTCTGAATGAAGCTTTGATCAACAACCCCAGTGCCAGCGCAGCACTGAGCCTTCACGTTTCAGCCAGCCGGCCTGTAGGGGCTGTGGCCACGATTCCCAATGGCTTGCAAGATGTCAGCATCTTGATGGGCGGCGCATCTGAGGGGCAACAACTTCAGGTCTTCACGCGCGACGGCCGCCAAATCATAGGTGCTGCCATCGACTCCAGCGTGCAAGGGCAATTGATGTCCGAGGCCAACGGCTTTGCCCCCCATGCCGAGTACAGCAGTGAATACTTGAATGTCAACGGTGTCTCTGCCTACAAAGACTTGAGCGTGTTCTACGGTGCCAAAGCCGATGTGCGTCAAGAGATGCAGTGGGACTTGAGCGACAACGATCCAGCCAAACACACCGCCACTGCTTCAAAAGCTTTGCCTGCAGTGCTTGAAGGCTCTCGCATGCTCGATGGCGCGAGCTCTGTCAGCAGCGGCATGTTCACTTTGAACGGCGTGAGTTTGGGCGAGGTATTTCCAGTCAACGGCGAATCACTTCAAGCCAGCGATTTGAAAACTTGGATAGAACAAACTCGAACAGACAGCAGTGAACTGTCAGTCAATTTGAATGACATCACGGTCAGCGCAACCAACGAAATCAAAATTCTCCCAAGCAAAGTTGATTTGACTTTGTCGATCTACCTGCGAAGCAGCTCAGGCTCCGAAGTCGAAATTGCCCCTCCAGAAGGCGGCTTTGCCAATGTTCAAGATTTGGCCAACGCCATCAATGCGAACAGTGAGACAACCCAAGTCTTTGCGTATGAGTCGAGCAGCGGCGAATTGGTCTTAACCAATGCGCCCGGCAAGGAAGGCGAAGACATCATCATCGGCGCAAACCCTGTGCCCAATGCCCTTGGCCTGCCAGCGGGCACCTACAAAGGTCAAATCAGCATCACCCGCAACTTAGACGCGGGCACAAACACCCCTGTGGAGCTGGGCTTTGGCACAGGCACCCCCGCCGATCTTGCCAAACTGGGCTTCAGAACCGGCGCCTACCTCCAAGGTTCGCCCAATGAAGATCTACTGGTGTTTGTGACCGGCAGCGGCGATGCCAAGATCAGCGCCTCCTACAGCGGCGCACCTGTCGATGCCAAGCAAGCCATGCGCAGCCAACCACTGCAAATTCGCTTTGACTCGGCAACGCACTACAGCATCACCGACACCGCCACACAAACCGTGGTGGCCCAGCGCAGCTTTGACCCCACTCAAAACGATTTGAGCATTGCTTACCAGGGTTTGAAGATTTCATTTTCAAGCCCCCCCAAAACGGGCGACATCTACACCGTAGACGGCAACCGAGACGGCACGGGCAACAACGAAAACATGTTGGCTTTGGCCTCGCTGGAGAGCAAAGGCGTCATGGGCGGAGGCAAAACATTGGGCGCCGCTTACATCGATCACGTCAACGACATGGGCAACATCGCGCGCCAAGCGGCCATCTCGCAGTCTGCTTTGCAAGTGGTGTACGACCAAGCCGTCACTGCACGTGACGAAGTCTCCGGCGTGAGCCTGGACCAAGAAGCCGCTGACTTGATTCGCTTTCAACAAGCCTACCAAGCGGCCGCCAAAATTTTGCAAGTGGCCAGCCAACTGTTTGACAGTGTGTTGCAAGTTCGCTAAGCCCTAGTCAAATATTCAGGACCTCATCATGAAAATCTCTACCCACTTGATGTTTGACAGAGCCACGCAGCAAATGAGCGCGTCTCAAACCAAGCTGGCCCAATCACAAGCGCAATTGGCGCAGGGCAAACAAATCGTCAACCCCAGTGACGCGCCCGATCAAGCTTCCACTGTGCAGCGGCTGAAATCAATTTTGACGCGCCAAGACAGTTACCAAACTGCACTGAACTCGGTCAAAAATCGTTTGCTAGGCGAGGACAGCACACTGCAAAGCGTGAGCGACTTGCTGGTGCGCTCCAAAGAAGTTGCTGTGCAATCGGCCAACGACACCTTGAGCCCCGCCAACCGCAAAGCCTTGGCCGTTGAGCTGCAAAGCCTGCGCGACCAAATGCTCAGCTTGGCCAACACCAAAGACAGCAGCGGCAACTACCTGTTTGCTGGCAGCCGCGTGACCGCGCCGCCTTTTGTCTCTGTGGCCGGCCTCAGCCCCCAATACAAGGGTGACCAAACCCGCATGAGTGTGGCCGTGGGCGAGAACCGCACCATGCCCATGAACCGCACAGGCACCGACGCGTTCGTGACCGTCAACCGGACCGACAGCAACGCTCAAACAACGGGCGTGGGTTATTTCCAAGTCATGGACGACTTGATCAATGGCGTCAACAACTCCGACCACCCCAGCATGAAGCGCGGCATTGGCGAGATGGACAATTTGCTAGAAGGCCTGACCATGGCTCAAGCCAACGTGGGCTCTGGCCTCAAAGGCATCGACCAGCAAACCGGCGTGATCGAGGACACCGTGTTGAATTTAAAAACCACGCTGTCTTCTGTGGAAGACTTGGACTACGCCAGCGCCATCACGAAGATGAACCAACAAATGCTGAGCTTGGAAGCTGCCCAAAGCAGCTTTGCCAAGATCAGTCAGTTGAACTTGTTCAACTACATCAAATAAACATGACCCTCAACTGCGGCGGAGCCCCTCATGACCACTGACACAATCAGCGCACTGGGCGCAGGCTCCGGTGTGGACGTTAAAGCTTTGGCCACCAGTTTGGTCGACGCCGAACGAGCACCGCGCAAAACCGCCATTGAAAAGAAGATCACCAGCTCCGAAAGCGGTATCTCTGGCTACTCGGCCATCAAATTTGTGTTGGGCGATTTGAAAACCGCCTTTGACAACCTCAAAGACCAAAGCGATTTCAACAGCATCACACCGCGCGTGAGCCAGTCCTCTGCCATTTCAGTCACCGCCAGCGCCACTGCCAGCGCAGGCAGTCATGTCGTGAGCGTCACCAATTTGGCCAAACCGCAGCGCAGTATTTCCGGCTCCAACGCTGCTGGCTTTGCCGCGGCCAACACCCAACTCAACGCTGGCGCGGCTTTCAGCCTGGTACTGTCCAAAGGCAATGGCGCCGCACCGGTTAAAACTTTCCAAGCAGGCACGCCAGACATTGCAGACCCCGTCACAGCCGGCACCCCCTCCACCGCCACCCTCACCTTTTCTGCCATGGCCAAAGGCCAAGCCGTCACGGTGAATGGTTTGACTTTCACGGCCACCAAGGCCGTGACCGCCAGCGATGTGGGCGAGATATTTGCCAACCTAGACAGCAATGTTCAAACCTCTAGCTTGAACACTTCACTTGCAAGTTGGGGCACTTTTTCTGGCAGCTTTGCTGCAGGCTACGCATCTGGCACCAACACGGCAGGCATGGTGGTTTTGACATCGAGCAGCAATGGCGCACCCGACATTGCCCAGCCCACCACCGTTGACACCACGCCCTCGACCATCTCGGTGGCGGCCAATGCCAGCACACCTGCTGGGGTGGTTGCGGCCATCAATGCGGCCAATGTGGGCATTTCAGCCCAACTCATCAATACTGGCAATGCGGCTGCGCCCTACCGCATCATGGTCACAGGTGCTTCAGGCACCAGCAACAGCTTTACCCTGACCAGCCAAACCGCAGCAGGCGGGGCAGTAGCCAGCCTGGACTTTGGCAGCAAACTCCAATCTGCAGAAAATGCAGCTTTAACAGTAGACGGTGTGCCCATCGTTTCCAGCAGCAACAGCGTGACCGACGCCATTGCAGGCACCACCCTCGAGTTATTCACGACCACCACCGGCGCCGGCGCCAACATCGATTTGTCGCGCGATACCAGCACATTCAAAAGCAAAGTGGATGCCCTGGTCACCGCCTACAACGACGCCAGCAGCATGCTTGGCGTGGTCTCCGATCCAAAATCCACAGTCACCACTTACGGCGCCACGCTGGTGGGCAACTCCATTGTGAACAGCGTGCGCAGCCAAATGCGCTCCATGATCACAAGCTCTTCCGATGCGCCCTCAGGCGGTTTAACGGCTTTAAGAGATTTGGGTTTGTCCATCTCTGCCTCTGGCACGCTGGAGCTCGACGCCACCAAACTCGAGAGCGTGCTCAAAACCAATTTTGACGGCGCAGTGACTTTGCTCACCGCCAACCGAGAAAATCAAAGCAAAGCCAGCGTTGCAACCCGCGGCGTTGCCGGTGCGGCTTCGAAAAAGCTAACCGACTTGCTCGACCCAAGCAACGCCTTGACCACGCAAAGCACCGGCTTGACCACCAAGATCACGGCCTACAAAAAGGAGTTGGCCGATCTGGAAACCCGCATGACCACATTGCTAGCGCGCTACAACAAGCAATTCTCCGCCATGGAATCCTTGGTGGGCGAGACCAAAACCCTCAAAACTGGCCTGACCAGCACCTTTGACGGCATGATGGCCAGTTACACCAAATAGTAAACTTTTGTGGGCAAAACGCCCATGAAACTTAAGTTTTGCTGAGCTCCATCCAGCAGCAGCGGCAACTAATTGCCGAAAGCGGCAACTATTTTCCTCAAGTTTTGCCAAGTCTTGCCGATTCCCCCAGTACTGAACTTCTTTTGTGGCTTTAAAGGCCCAAAAGACCGTTTGTATTCGGCTTGTTCAGCATTCTTTTGAAACAAGGAGGGCCATTTATGAGCTCAACAATCGGCAACATTGCTGCTGGAGGTGCCGGTGTCGCAGGAATGCGCCCACCACGCCCGTCAGTACCGGTGAACCCGCACCCCGCAGCGCCTGTGCAAGCAGACCAATCCCCCAAAGTCGTTGCCCCTAAACCAGTGGCAATTCAATTCAACCCAGCCGAGGTCAGACAAAACCTGAAGGAAGCCGTGAGTCTATTGAATCAACAAATGGCCGCCACCAACCGCGGCCTGGGCTTTCGCATGGACGACATCATGAACACCCCCGTCGTCACGGTTCGAAGCGACCAAACGGGTGAAGTCGTCCGCCAAATTCCCAATGAAGTTGTGGTGCGCGTTGCCCACAACATTGAGAAGGTCAAGGGTTTGTTTTTCAACGGCAAAGCATAAGTTTGCCACTGCACCAGCACACATTCAATTTAAAGGAGTCGATACATGTCAGTCATTAACACCAACGTCAGCGCCATTGCAGCTCAAAATTCTTTGCGCACAACCGGCCTGAACCAATCCACCGCCATGGAGCGTTTGTCTTCAGGCATCCGCATCAACTCGGCCAAAGATGACGCTGCTGGCCTGGCCATCAGCACCCGCATGACAGCCAACATCCGCGGCTTGGCAGCTGCCATTCGCAATGCCAACGACGGCATCTCTTTGACTCAAACCGCTGAGGGCAGCTTGGCCTCCATCA